>Ga0224723_1000292_pt1 | contig 35191 bp, 35 predicted proteins | sample Balambano_FR2_Me_FD_161647 | JGI IMG/M metagenome (GOLD analysis project Ga0224723, IMG submission 161647) | Freshwater sediment microbial communities from Lake Towuti, South Sulawesi, Indonesia - Balambano_FR2_MetaG | ecosystem: Environmental > Aquatic > Freshwater > Lake > Sediment | place... | reverse complement strand
TTGCGGCACCGTACGGACTCCCTCCCCCCTTGCGGGGGAGGGATGGGGAGGGGGGGCGCTGGGCATAGGGCGAGCCGGTGCCGGCCCCTTACCGGCCTGCCTTGAACCTCGCCCACATGCGGGTGCGCGCCCGATCCGTTGCCGCATCCACGCTGCCTACGGTGAAGAAGCGCGCCCGCGCCGCTTCGTCCGGAAAGATGTTGGGGTTGTTGCGGACCTCGGGGCGGACCAGCGGCCAGCTTGCCGGCACCGCGTTGGGATACTGGGTCTTGTTGCTGATCTCGGCCATCACGTCGGGGCGCAGCAGGAAGTTGATGAAGGCGTGCGCGTTCGCGACGTTCGGCGCATCGGTCGGGATCGCCAGCATGTCGTGCCAGAGCTGCGCGCCTTCCTTGCCCGCCACGTAGTCCACCTTGACGCCGCGCCCTGCCTCCTCGGCCCGCGCGCCGGCCTGGATCACGTCGCCGGAATAGCCGAACGCCAGGCACGCCTGCCCGGACGCGAGCCGCTCGATCACGCCGCCGGAGGCGAACTGGCGGATGAAGGGGCGGATTGACAGCAGCGTGCGCTCGACCGCGCGCAGGTCGTCGGCCGCCGTGCTGTTGGGGTCGCGCCCCAGGTAGCGCAGCACGGTGGGGATCACGTCGGTCGCGCTATCCATCATCACGATGCCGCAGCCGCGCACGCGCCGCGCATGCTCGGGGTCGAACAGCAGCGCCAGGCTGTCGCGTGGCGCATCGGCGTGCAGCGCATTGACACGGGCGAAATTCACCCCCAGCCCGATCGTGCCCCAAAGATAGATCGCGCCATGCCGGTTGCCGGCATCGGCGGCTTCCACTTGGCGCATCATGCCGGCATCCAGCCCCGCCCAGTTGGGCACCAGCGCCCGGTCGATCGGGCGGACCGCGCCATTGCGCACCATGCGCGCGAAGGTCGGCTGGTCGGTCGGCACGATGATGTCGTAACCGCTGCGGCCGGCGGCGAGTTTCGCCTCCAGCACCTCAAGGCTGTCGTACACGTCATAGCGCACGCGAATGCCGGTTTCGCGCTGGAACCGATCGACCACGTAGGGGTCGATGTAATCGGTCCAGTTGTACACGTTCACCACCCGCTCCTGCGCCGAAGCGGACAGAACTGGTGCCAGAAGCGCGAGCGTCAGCGCGGCCAGGAACGCGCACAGGGCGCCGGGGCGGGTGCGTGGCATGCCGGTCTCCGTGGTTGTCGCCGGGCGGGACCCTAGCAGGTGCGGCGCGCACCACGACAGAGGAACCCCATGGTCGCTTGGGCATTCGATCCTGAAAATTCTGTTGACATTATTCCTATGCACATGCACCCTGTGCCTCGTCACGGGCGAACCATGCCCGCGGCACGCCCCCCTTCCCGTCCGTCCCACCGAAGTTCCGCCATCCCGGCGCGCTCTTGCGCGCCCGGGCGCGCGGCCTTGCGCGAAAGACCCGCAACCCATGCCCTTCAGCCTGCGTGCCCTGGCCGGCCTTGCGTATGGCGGCGGCTTCACGCTGTGGCGGTATCGCACCGCCACCGACGCGACCGCCGTTGTTGCCGCCCCCGGCTACTTCGCCGCCGCCGCGCACCTGCTGCGCGCCGGCGATGTGCTGCTGATCGGCGCCAGCGATGGCGCGGGCGTGCTGTCGGTGGTCTCCAGCCAGCCAGGTTCGGTCACCACCGCCAATCTCCGCACGGGCGGTCCGCAGGCGCCCGGCGGCGATGCCACCGCCGCCCTTGCCGGCCTCGGCCAGGTCACCGCGATGGTCAGCGAGTTGCCACGCACGGCGGGCCTTGTGCTGCACGTCGATGCCTCCGACCCGCTGGGTTTCGGCGGCTTGCTGCCGGCCGATGCGGTGAACGTGGAGTTCCTGCTGCCACGCAGTGGCGCGCCGAAGGGCGCTGTCGAGCACGAGACCCGCAGCAATCGTCCGCGCTTCAAGGTCAACTTTGACGGCGCCGGCCGCCGCGCCATCGAGTTCACCGCCGCCGACGCCACGTCGATGTCGGCCGACGGGTTCGACTTCATCGGCGGCTTCGACAGTTCGGATCAGGCCGCGACCTTCGCCGCCGTCTTCCGCCTGAAGGCGGCGACGTCCACGGCCGAGCGCAGCCTGGCCTACGTGCTGCCGCGCAACATGACGAACGGCATGCACTTCCCATCCGGCCTGGTCGTCAGCACCGCCGGCAACGTCATCTTCCGCATGCGCGACAATTTTTCCGCCAACACCGAGGCGCAGTTCATCTGGACGCCGACTGCGACCGAGACGCTGATCGTGGTCGGCCGGCACGGCTCCGGCAGCGCCGCCAACCGGCAGAACCGGCTTGCCGTGCGCCAGGGCGGCACCACCAGCACCATCCTGGCCACCAACGGCGTGGCGACCAACTACGCCTTCAACGGCGCCATCCCGCAGCTGCCCACCTCGGTTCGCCTCGGCAGCCGGCGCTACGCCGACGGCGCGACCGAGGAGAATTTCTTCGACGGGTTCCTGTGCGAACTCGCGATCTGGAACACCGACATCTCCGACCAGCACGTCACCGACCTGATCACGACCTCGCGGGCAAAGTGGGGAGTGGCCTGACATGCCGACCTTCCGCATCTGGCAGCACGGCCAGAGCAACATGATCTTCCTGAACAACACCGCGCCCGGATCGCCGGCGCAGGACACGCTGATCCCTGTGCTGCAGCAACTGGTCGATCCCGCGCAGGCGGAAGCAACGCTGGCCCGGCAGTACGACCAGATCGGCACCTGCTTCAACGGCGGCACCGGCATGTGCCTGGATGGCAGCCAGACGATCGCCGCGGACTTCTACGCCGGTGCCGCGGGCAGCAACTACCTGGTGCGTCCGGCGGCGCCGGCCGATGCCGCGCGGTTCGCCGACTGGGCCGCCTGGCCGCTGACCACCAGGGGCAGCAACGCCATCGCCTATGCCACCGGTCTTTCGGCCGCGATCAAGGCCGAGGTTTCGTGCATCCTGGCGATGCACAGCGAGTACGACACGCGCGGCTGGGCCACCAACCCCTGGACCGCCAACGACCCCCGCATCGTGGAGTTCGGCTGGCGCCGCTACATGGGCGCGCTGCGCGCAGCACTTGGCAAGACCGCATCCGACCTGCCGATCCTGACCACTGTCGCGATCCCCTACGTGGCCGGCAGCAACGCGGGCTTCGACAACGTCAACGCCGCGCTGCGAACGCTGGCTGCCGATGCCGCCTTCAACCTGGACATCGTCGCCGGGCAGACGATGGACATGACCTGGGACCGTGACGGTCCGGCCGGCAACTACACGTGGCACGCCAATAACGACGACCTGGCGCTGCTGGCGCGCCGCATCGCGCGCGGCATCGCCCGCGTCATGGGCCCACGCTGGGCGCCCGGCGTGTTCCGCGCGCGCCCCGCAATGGGGCCGGTGGCGTTCTGGGCGCAGCGCATCGACGACACCACGATCGATGTGTGGGTGCGCCACGATGGCGGCGGCACCTTGACGCTGCCGGCCACCCCGACGCTGGGCTGGCAGGTGCAATACAATGCGCGCCCGATCGCCCTGACCGGCGCCACGGTGCAGCCCGATGGCCGCAGGATCCGCCTGACACTGGCGCAACCCTGCCGCAGCCACCGCCTGCTGACGGTTGCCTATGGCTGGGCCAACACCCGCCTGCTGCCCGGTGGCGCGGTGTACGACGATGCCGCGACGTTCGATCCCAAGGCAATCGCCGCCGGCGTGACAGGGGCGAACCGCATCAACGATGCGCTGCGCCGCACGCCTGCGCGCCTGCCGTTGCGCCTTTCCGCCCCCACCAACTGAGGACATCTTCATGAGCAATCTTGGTGCCGCGGGGCAGACCCGCGCAGCTGCGCTGCTGCGTGGCGAAAGCGTTGCCCCCTTCACCGCGCCGTTCAGCATCGGCCTTGGCCTTGCCGCCGACGATTCCGGCTTGACCGGCGAGCCGGTCGGCAACGGCTATGCCCGCCAGCCCTTCGCCTTCGGCGGCGCGGGCGCGGCCATGACCAACGCCAACGCAATCAGTTTCGGCCCGTTCACCGCCGAGCTGGGCGTGGTGCGCGCGTTCGCGATCTTCGATGCCGCCGGCAGCGTGATCTGGCGCGGCGAGCTTTCGAACCAGCTCACGCTGTCATCGGGCCAGACACGCGCAATCGCCGCCGGCGCGATCACCGGCACGATTGATTGAGCTTGGGCAGACCCCCTCCCTGTCCCTCCCCCGCTTGCGCGGGAGAGGGGACCCTCACGATCAGCGCTCGCCGTGGACGGTCCCCTCTCCCGCGCAAGCGGGGGAGGGACAGGGAGGGGGAGCGGTCGCCCGAAAACCCCCTTCCCCTCCACTCGCACGGGATCAGGAAATGCCCTTCTCCAACGACCGACTGTCGGTGGTCGCGTACGCCGACGGCTTCACGCTGTGGCACTATCGCGGCACGCCCGACACGCAGGCCGCAATCGGCGCCATCGGCTACTTCGCGCCCGTCGCGCACATGGTGCGCGCTGGCGACCTGGTGATTGCCGGAGCGACCGATGGCACAGCCCTGATGGCGCTTTCCGGCACCGGCGCCGCTTTGCGCGCCAGCGCGATCTGAGGCGGGCGCGATCATGCCCGCCGCGATCGCCGCGCTGCTGCTATCGCTTGGCTGCGCGCCGGCCGAGTTCTCCGGCCCCGCCGGCGCCTTCATCGTGTGGGTCTGCCCGCCCGTTGCCGCCGACGAACAGCCGTCGGCGCCGCCCGCGCCGCCACCGGTTCCCGAACTCGACGCCTGAGAGGCGATGCCATGCTCGGTCCACGCGATCGCCGGCACCTGGCGCTGGCGCACGATGACCTGCGCCGCGTGGTCGAACGCGCCGCGCGCGAAGGGGCAGTGCCGTTCCTGATCGGCGACCCTGCCGCGCGCACCGCAGAACCGCGCTACCTTTCCGGCCACGCGCTCGATCTCTATCCGCTGCTTGGCCGGCCGGTGACGGCGCTGCGGCGCCTTGACTTCACCCACCTGGTCGCCGCCGTGCGCGCCGCCGCCCGGGCCGAGGGCGTGCCGATGGTGTTCGGCTGCGACCATGGCGGCGAGCCGGCGCGCTGCGGCCTTGATCCGTCGGTCTATCCGTCATGAACGCGTGTGCCGTGGCGCTGCTGCTGCTGGTCGATGTTTCCGGCAGCGTCAGCACCGAGCATCACCGGCTGCAGCGCGAAGGCATTGCCGAGGCACTGCGCACCCCGGCGATGGCGCGGGTGGTGGAAGGCGAAGGGCCAATCGCCGTCACGCTCATCGAGTGGGATTCGACCCAGACCACCGTGCTGCCCTGGCGCCTGCTGCGCGATGCGCGCGCGCTGGACCAGGCAGGCAGCGACATCGTCGCCGCCCCGCGCGCCGGCGTGTTCGGCTCGACCCACATGGGCGATGCGATCGATGCGGGCATGGCGGCACTGGCGCAAGCTCCCTGCATCGCCGATCGGATGGTGCTGGACGTCTCCGGCGACGGCGCCAGCAATGGCGGCACCGACGTTGCCGCAGCACGCGACCGTGCCGAGGCGCTGGGCGTGCAGATCAACGGCCTGCCCATCGTGACCGAAGCCGAACCGCACCTGGCCGAGTGGTACCGAACGAACGTCGCGACGTCCGACGGCTTCGTGATTGCCGCAGACGGCTTCGAGAATGTCGCCCGCGCGATGCGGCGCAAGATTGTCCTGGAAGTCGCTCACCTGGAGATCGAGAAATGATTGCCGCCCTGCTGCCTGCCCTGTTCCCGATCGTCGGCGACGTGATCAAGCGCCTGTTCCCCGACCCGGCCGAAGCCGCCAAGGCGCAGCTCGAGCTGCAGATGGAGCTGATGCGCCGTCAGTCCGAGCTCGAAGCGGCGGCCAGCTCCATCGTCAAGGCTGAGGCGGAGAGCGAGCATTTCCTCACTGCCAGCTGGCGGCCGATTCTCATGCTCACCTTCGGTGCGCTGATCGTCGCCCGCTGGCTGGGTTTTTCCGCGCCCGGCCTGGCCGAGGCGGAAGTGATCAAGCTCTGGTCGATCGTCGAGCTCGGTATCGGGGGCTACGTGATCGGAAGAAGCGCTGAGAAGGTCATCCCGGCGGTGGCGGAAGCGGTAAGGGCGGGGCGGCGGTAGCAAGGCTTGGCGTGCCGGCTGGGATCTGGAATTGCATGGTGCGCAGAGCGGCTATCCCAGCCGGTGCGCCAGCGCGGGGTGCAGCGCCGGCCGGTGATGAGCCACCACGGCGTGGCCGGAAGCGGGTCGGCCATCGCCTTCCCCGTCGGGCTCAGAACACCGTACCATCGCTGCTGATCCCGAGCGGCGGCCCGCCATCGGCGCGACGCACCCTGGCGATCTCGCGCCCGGCGCGCCAGGTGCCGCCCTCCAGCACGCAGGCCAGCGGGAAGTCTTCCGCCGCGACGCCCAGCCGAGCTCGCACCTGGGGCGCCAGTTCGTCGAGCAGCGCGACCGTCAGCGCACGCCATTCGACCACCAGCGGATCACCGACCGCGTGCAGCGCGGCCGTGGCGTCGGCATCGCGGAGCTGCAGCACGCCCATGTCCACGAACAGCCCGCCATTGCGGTACTCGGCCAAGCCAGTCAGCGCATCGAGGTCCGTCACCTGAATACCGGCATCCTGCAGCGGCTCCACCAGCGAGTAGGCAAGCCACTGGGACAGTTTGTGCAGCGGAACGAGGCCGAGCTCGGGATGAGCCCAGCAGTCGCCGAGCTGCACGCCATCGAGCATCTCGCGACCCGGCCAGATCGGGCCGAGATGGCGCAGCAGCGCGACCAGGATTTCCCGCGCGGGCAGCGTGCCCCCGCTTGCGTGGTCGGCAAGCCAGTCGAACAGCCCGCCGGGCCGCGGGCGGTCAGTCCGGGCGAAGATCTCGGGACTCGCCGCGACCACGGCGCCCAGGCGGCGCAGCAGCGCGGCGCGGCCCTCCAGCCCGACCAGCCTGTTCTGCGCACTGGCCTGGAACCCGTCGGCCAGCAGCGCGGCGGTCAACGCGGCGAGCCTTTCCGCGTCGGCGCGCAGGCTGCGTCGGTCGTCGGCGAAAACGCCGGCGGCCAGCATGGCAAGGCTCGCGACCGCCAGCCCTTCCGAGCGCGCAAGCGTGCTGCCATCGGGTTCGACATAGCGCCAGTCGGCGCCGGCGCCGGCATCGAGCAGCACGGAGACGATCGCGACATCGAATGCTGCGCGTGCCCGAGTGCGGCGCCCGTCACCCTCAGGGAGAGGGTGACGCCGCAACGCCGCCCAGCGATCCCTGCCGGCCGCCGAGAAATGCCGCCAGCGTGCGTGAAACGGCACCTTGAGGTCGGGATAAGCTGCGCGCGTCGTCGCCGCGACGAGATCGGCCACCTGCGCGAGCCGATCCTCGTGCAGTGCCCAGTGCCGCAACGCGCCTTGCCGCGCCAACCCAAGCATCGCCCGGGCCTGCGCGCGCACCGCCTCCGGCGTCAGCAGCTGGTCGGGCGTCACATCCCGTCCAGCGGGCGCCCGCGCGTACTGCGCAGCGCGTCGGCATCCGGCGCCTCGGGCGTGAAATAGCCGGCCGCCTTCTTCGCCTCGATCTCCACCGCGGCATCGGCGGGAATGCGCTCGGGCGGGATCGGCACACGCTCGATCACCTCAATGTCCTGGGCCAGCAGCGCATCGTGCTTCATGTTCGACATCGACACGAACCGATGGATGCGCGTGATGCCTAGCCAATGCAGCACATCGGGCATCAGCTGCTGGAAGCGCGCATCCTGCACGCCGGCCACGCACTCGGTGCGCTCGAAATAGGTTGCCGCCTGGTCGCCGCCTTCCTGCCGCTTGCGCGCGTTGTAGACCAGGAACTTCGTGACCTCGCCCAGCGCCCTGCCTTCCTTGCGATTATAGACGATCAGGCCGGTGCCGCCTTCCTGCGCACCACGCACGCACTCCTCGATACCGTGCAGCAGGTACGGGCGGCAGGTGCAGATGTCGCTGCCGAACACGTCGGAGCCGTTGCATTCATCGTGCACCCGACAGGTCAATCGGCACGAGCGGTCGGCCAGGCGCGCGGGGTCGCCGAAGACATAGGCGGTGGTGCCGCCGATCGGCGGCAGGAACACATCCAGGTCGGGGCGGGTAACGAGTTCGGGATACATGCCGCCCGTCTGCTCGAACAGCGTGCGCCGCAGCAGGGTGTCGGCGACGCCGAAGCGTTCGGCGATGCCCGGCAGCCACCACACCGGATCGATGGCGATCTTGACGACGCTGATGTCGCCGTTGCCGTGCAGCACGGCGCCATCGGCGGCCAGGCGGCCGGTTGCCAGCGCAGCGTTGATCTCGGCCAGGTTCAGCCGTGCGCGGGTGATCGCGATGCTGGGACGAACATCCACGCCTTCGCGGATGGCATCGGCGAACACCTCGCCCGCCAAGTGCCCCCAGGGATCAAGCGACACGATCCTTCCCGCGCTGCGCCACTGCGGATATGGGCCGATCGAGACGACCGGGTGGGTATTGGTAAGGTCAGGCCGCATCAGCGGCGAAAGTGCCCCGGCCGAGACGGCCAGCGCCCGATAGAGCGCATAGGCGCCACCATGCGTGCCAATCACGTTGCGGTCCGCCGGCCGTGTCACCGACCCCACCAGCGGACCACGCTCCGCCGCTGTCGCGGCACCCCAATTCAGCCGCGCGCCTGTGCCTCCCGGTTCGGGGTGCGAGGTCAGGCGGATATGGCCGGTGCGATTCAGCGCCATCGCATAGTCTGCCCTTACAAGCGGCTCGCCGGCTAGCGCGCCGGGCATCATCACCATGGGCGCGGCCACGGAGACGCGCGGCGTTGGGCCGTGGCATCGCGACGCCGCCGATGCCGAGTTTCTCGCTCCGTCCGCCCTGCCGCCGAGCAGCGAGCCCGAACCCCGACCCAGCACCGCCGGGAAATCCTATGCGCGCAGACTCTGCGCAACGACGCCCGGAAAGTGGCAGGCCACGCGCACGTCGCCGAACGGCTCCAGCCCCGGCTCCGCCTCGGCACACAGCGCTGCGGCCCGTGCACAGCGCGTGCGGAAGCGGCAACCGCTGGGCAGGTTCGTCGGGCTGGGCGGTTCGCCTTCCAGCGCGAAGGTATCCGTCACACGTGCACCGCCGATGCGTGGGATCGCCGCCAGCAGCGACTGGGTATAGGGATGCGAGGGTGCGTTGAAGATGGCCTCGGTCTCGCCGATCTCGACGATGCGGCCGAGATACATCACCGCCACGCGCTGGCAGATCAGCCGCACCACCGCCAGGTCGTGGCTGATGAACAGGTAGGTCAGCCCGAATTCCTGCCGCAGCGACAGCAGCAGGTTCAGGATGGTCGCCTGCACCGAGACATCCAGGCCCGACGTAGGCTCGTCGAAGATCACGACGGAGGGCTTCAGTGTCAGGATGCGCGCAAGGCCCACGCGCCGCTGCTGCCCGCCGCTGATCTCGTGCGGATAGAGATCGAGGTGAGTGGCCGGCAGGCCCACCGCCGCAAGAATCTCGCGCACGCGTGCCTCGCGCTCGGCTTCGCCGAGTTGCGTGTGCACGATCAGCGGTTCGTGCAGTGCGCCGCGAATCGTCCAGCGCGGATCGAGCGAGGCACCAGGGTCCTGGTAGCAGTACTGCAGATGCTCGCGGTGCTTGCGGCTTTGTTGCGGCGTCAGGCCGGCGATCTCGTGCCCCTCGAACACGACGCTGCCGGAGGTCGCCAAGTGGATACCCATCAGGGTCTTGCCGAGCGTCGATTTGCCGCAGCCGGATTCGCCGACGATACCGAGGATCTCGCCGCGCCGGACATCGAACGACACGTCGTCCAGCGCCTTAAGCCAGCCGATGCGACGCTTCCAGACGTTGCGCACCGGGAAGTATTTGCGCAGTGCCTGCACACGAAGGATCGGGTCGGCGCTCATCCCGCCCGCTCCACCTCGTGCAGCGGATGATGGCAGCGCACGATGTGGGTGGCATCGACCAGCGCGGCATGCGGCCGCTCGCCGCGGCAAGCCTCGGTCGTGCGCTCGCAGCGCGGATGGAAGCGGCAGCCGGACGGCGGGTCGATCAACCGTGGGATCTCGCCCGGAATGCCAAGGATCGCGGTGCCGGCGGAGGGCAGGCTGTCCAGCAGTTTGCGGGTGTAGGGGTGGCTTGGCCGATCGAAGAACCCGTCCACGGGCGCCTCCTCGACCTCCTGGCCGGCATACATCACGGTGATGCGGTCGCAGATTTCGTAGGCAGCGCCCAAATCGTGGGTGGTGAACAGCACGGCCACGCCCTGGTCGCGCGCGAGGCCCTTCAGCAGTTTCAGGATCTGTGCCTGCACCGTCACGTCCAGCGCGGTGGTGGGTTCATCGGCGATCACCAAGCGCGGTTCGGTCAGCAGCGCCATGGCGATCATCAGCCGCTGGCGCTGGCCGCCTGAAACCTCGTGCGGGTATTTGCGCAGCACGGCATCGGGGTTTGGCAGCTGCACAAGCCGCAGGAATTTCTCGATGCGGGCACGATCGGCCTCCTGCCTGGCGCGGCCGCGTTCGCCGGCAAGCGGCGACTTGAACCGCATCAGGTCGAAAATCTGGGTGCCGATCGTGAACACCGGATTGAACGCGGTGGACGGGTCCTGTGGGATGTAGGTGATGCTGCGCCCACGCACCTGATCGGCCAGCTGCGCTTCGGGCATCGCCAGCAGGTCGGCCCCCTGGAAACGGATCGTGCCGGCATCGATCCGCGCCGCCCCGCGCGGCAGGATGCCAAGGATGGCACGGGCAAGGGTGGTCTTGCCGCAGCCCGATTCCCCAACCAGCCCCCTGATCTCGCCGGCGCGGATGGAAAGGTCCACGCCGTCCAGCACGCGCGCGATGCCTGCGTCGGAGCCGAACGAGACACGCAGGCCCCGAACGGCGATCAGCTCATCGGTCATGCGCGCGGCGCAGGCGAGGATCCAGCACGTCGCGCAGGCCGTCGCCCAGCAGGTTGAAGCCCATCACCACCATGAAGATCGCAAGCCCGGGAAACGCCGCGTACCACCAGGCCATCGGTAGGAACTCGCGAGCTTCCGCGATGGTGCGGCCCCATTCGGGTGCGGGTGGCGGCGGCCCGAGGCCAAGGAACCCCAACGTCGCCGCGGTCAGGATCGTGCCGCCCATGCCGATCGTGGTGCGCACGATGATCGAGGACGAGATGTTGGGCAGGATGTGCAGCACCATCACCCGCCGCGCGGAGCAGCCCAGCGCGATCGCGGCTTCCACGAACGGCTCGTTCCGGCAGGATCGCGTCTCGGCGAACACCAGCCGCGCCCAGAACGGCCAGTAGGTGGCGGATAGCGCCAGGATCACGTTCTCGATCGAGGGGCCCAGCGTCTGCGCGATGGCGATCGCAAGCACTATCTGCGGCACCGCCAGGAAGATGTCGGAGAGTCGCATCAGCAGGTCGCTGACGATGCCATCGTAATAGCCGGCGACCAGGCCGATCGGCACGCCGATCAGCACGGCAACGGTGATGGCGACAACGGCGATGGTGATGGTGATGCGGGCGCCGAACAGCAGGCGGGAGTAGATGTCCGCGCCCATGCGATCGGTGCCCAGCCAGTTCGCCTCGCCCGGTGGCGTCAGGCGGCGGTGGGTATGGAAATCACTGACATCGCCGGGGTGAGTGGAAAGGAACGGCGCTAGGATCGCCACCAGCACCAGCAGCACGATCAGCGCGAAGCCCAGCATGGCCGCGCGGTCCTGGGCCAGTTTGCGCATCACCCGACGCATCAGGCGTGCGCCTTCATGCCCGTTCCCGCGGGTCGATCATGCCCTGCAGGATATCGACCAGCAGGTTGATGACGATGAACATAGTGCCGGCAACCAGGGTGAAGCCCATCACCGCGTTGTAGTCGGAACTCAGGATGGAATTGACGGCGAACAGGCCAAGCCCGGGCCAGTCGAACACCGCTTCCACCACCACGGCGCCGGCCAGCAGGATGCCGAAGATCAGGCCAATCTGCGTGACCGTGCCGATCAGCGCGTTGCGCAGCACGTATTTCCAGATGATCAGCCGGCGCGGATAGCCCATCGCCGTCGAATACAGCACATAGTTGCTGGACAGCGCGTTCAGCACCCCGGCGCGCGTGAAGCGCACGATGGTCGCGGCGGCCGGCAGCGACAGCGTGACCACGGGCAGGATCATGTGGTGCAGCGCGTCCAGCAGCACCTCGGGATCGCCCATGATCAGGGCATCGACCGTGTAGAAACCGGTGATCTGCTCCGGCCCCCAGCCTTCGATCCGGCCGTGCAGCGGCGTGATGCCCAGCCGCATCGAGAAGGTGAGCTGCAGGATTATCGCCAGCCAGAAACTGGCCATCGCCAGCCCCGCGATGGTGACGATGCGCAAGGCGTGATCCAGCCACGAGTTGCGATAGAGCGCGCTGACCACGCCCAGCGGAATGCCCATCGTACTGGCCACCAGCACCGCCGCGATCGCCAGCTCCATCGTCGCCGGAAACCGGCTGAGCAGATCCTCGGCCACGGGCCGGCGGGTGAAGATGCTGCGGCCCAGGTCGCCCTGCAGGATCGACTGGATGTAGCGCACGAACTGGATATGCAGCGGCTGGTCCAGGCCCAGGCGCGCGCGCACCTCGGCGACGGTGGCGGGCGAGGCATTCTCGCCGGCGATGAACGATGCCGGGTCGGCCGGGATCACGTGGCTGATGAAGAACACGATCGCCAGCAGGCCCAGCAGCGTGGGCGCCACCCACACCAAGCGGTTCACGACCAGGACCAGCGTTCTCATGGGCGCGCCGTCAGGTGAACGTGGCTACGATCCCAGCGCGCGTCCGCAGTCACCCTCACCCTGTCCCTCTCCCTGAGGAAGAGGGAACGGTACGACACCCTCCGTGTTCGGTTCCCTCTCCCTCAGGGAGAGGGACAGGGTGAGGGTGACTTGCGCCGGTCACAGACTCCCGACCAGGGCCTATGCGATGCTCAGCCAACGCATCTCCTGCCCGTCGCCGATGGGGCAGAACCGCACGCCGGAGACGTTCTTGCGGAACGGCCCGAACCACTTGGTGTTGTGGATATAGATGCCTGCCGCATCCTCGGACGACAGCTTGGCCACCTGCTCGTACAGCGGCGTGCGCTTCTCCTGGTCGGTGATCGCCAGCGCCTGATCGAGCAGCCGATCGACCTCGGGGTTGGAATAGAAACTCGCGTTGCCGCCGCCGCGCCGCTGCGAGTGCAGCAGTTCGCCCGCCCAGTTGTGCGGATCGGCGTAGTAGGTGCTGCGCCAAAGGAACAGCACATCGTACATCTGCTCCGGGTCGCGCATCCGCTGCGAGGTCACGGGGAACGGCTCGTTCACCAGGCGGCTTTGCACGCCGATGCGCGACAGGCCGTTCTGCAGCAGTGCCGCACCCTGCATCGACTGTTCGTAGCCGATCATGCCGGCGACCACGATCTCGCGCAGCGGCGCCTGCACGCGCGAGAGATACATCTTCGCCTTTTCCAGGTCGAAGTCGTAGCCGGCGAAGTTCTTCGGCGCGCCCCACATCGGGTTGGGGATCACGTGCGTGTTGCGCACCACCGACCCGCCAAGGATGTTGTTGATCCAGCCGTCGTAATCGAAGGCGTGGCACAGCGCCTTGCGGAAGTTCACGTCGTTCAGCGGCGGGCGAGCATAGTGCATGGTGGCGTAGTAGAGACGGGTGGATTCCGCCTCCATCACGTTCATGTTCGGGTCGGCCTGCAGCCGCTTGATCTGGTCGATCGGCATGTAGGGGTCGGTGCCCTGGAAGTCGCCGCGGATCAGCCCCAGCACGCGGCTGTTCACCTCGGCCACGTAGCGGAAGTCGATCTCGGCAAGGCCCGCGGGGCCAAGAAAATGCTGGTCGAACCGGCGGGCGAGGAACCCGCGCGCGGGATCGAAGCGGTTCAGGATGAACGAGCCCGATCCGGCATCGTTGCGGGCAAGCCAGTCCTCGCCCCAGTCCCCACTTCGCTCGTTGCGCTTCACCAACGCGCTGTTGACCACGTAAAGGTCATGCAGCGTGGCCGCGAAGATCGCCGACGGCGTGGTGATGTTGAATTCCACGGTCAGCGGATCGATGGCCTTGGTGCTGCCGGGCGAGACCAGGGGCGCGAACAGGGGTGCGGCGCCCTGCTTCAGCGCCAGGATGCGCTCCATCGACCAGACAACGTCAGTGGCGGTCAGGTCGGTGCCGTCGTGGAACTTGATGCCGCGGCGCAGGTTGAAGGTATAGCGTAGGCCATCGGCGCTGGCCGTGTAGGATTCCGCCAGCCACGGCTCCAGCTTCGGCGGATTGTCCACCCAGCGCATCAGGCTGTCGTACAGGTTCAGCCGGTAGCCCACGCGGCCCACGTCGAACGTCTTGTGCGGGTCCATGGTGTCGAACGCGCTGCCGTTGGCGAACACGATGCGGCCGCCGCCGCGCTGGGCCTGAGCGTTGCGGGGCAGCCCGAGCGCCGAAAGCGCGGTGCCGGCGGCGCCCGCCTTCAACAGCGTACGGCGGTTCGGTTCGGTTCGGTTGTTCATCGCAAACCCTCCTTGTGGCCGCGGATAAAGCGCGCCGTCCTGACGTGGATGCTGGGCATTGGTGCCATGCCGCGTCAAGCACGATGCCCGGTTGTCGCGCCGGCAGCAGACAACTACCGTTGCGCCGACGACGGGAGCGGGCAGGCGCATGGGCTATCGGGTGGGTGTCGATATCGGCGGTACGTTCGCCGACTTCGCGGTGCTGGACGAGGCAAACGGCGAGGTCACGACGCTGAAGGTGCTCTCGACACCCGATACCCCGGGCGCCGAGGTGATAGCCGGGCTGGCTGGCGTGCAGCAGCGCTTCGGTATCCGGCCCGGAGACATTGCCTGGTTCACGCACGGCACGACGGTTGGCGTGAATGCGGTGATCCAGCGCAAGGGCATCCGCCTGGCCCTTTTCACCACACGGAACTTCCGCGACGTGCTGGAGCTCGCGCGGCTGAAAACGCCCGATCCCTACGACCTGCTGTCGCGCCGCCCCGATCCGCTGGTCGGCCGCGCCATGGTGTTCGAGCTGGATGGCCGCATGCTGGCCGATGGATCGGAAGCCGAACCGCTGGATGGCGCGAGCGTTGAGCGGGCCGTGGCCGAGGCGAAGGCACGCGGCGCCGAGGGGATCGTGCTGTCGCTGCTGCACAGCTACCGCAACCCTGCGCACGAGCATGCCGCCAAGGCGATCATCGCCCGGATCGCGCCGGAGCTGCCGGTGTACTGTTCCGCCGATGTGTGGCCGATCATCCGCGAGTATGAGCGCACAGTCACAGCCTGCGTGCACGGCCACCCGCAGCCGAAGGTAGCGCACTATCTCGGCTCGCTGCAGGCGGCATTGGCCAGGGCCGGGGTCGGCGTGGAGCCGATGGTCACTAAGTCGAACGGCGGCGTGATGCGCGCCGAACTGGGCAAAACGCGCTGCGTGGAGATGCTGCTTTCCGGCACCGCGGCCGGCGCGATCGGTGCAGCGTTCGTTGCGCGCCAGGCCGGCATAGCGCGCGCCATGAGCCTGGATATCGGCGGCACCAGCGCCGATGTCGCAGTGATCGAGAACGGCACGCCCGGCTACGGTACCGGCGAGGTGGTAGGCGACTTTCCTGTGTACATACCGACCGTCGCGGTCACCTCGGTTGGCGGCGGCGGCGGCTCGATCGCCTCGGTCGATGCGCTGGGGCGGCTTCGGGTCGGGCCGGAGAGTGCGGGTTCAGCGCCTGGGCCAGCCTGCTACGGCCGCGACGGCACGCGCGCGACCATCACCGACGCAATGTGCGTGATGGGGTTCATTGGTCATGCGGCACTGGGCTATGACAGCGTGACGGTGCGGCGCGACCTGGCGGAACAGGCCGTGGACGCGATCGCGACGGCACTTGGCCGCACACGCCAACAGGCGGCCGAGGCGATCGTTCAGGTTGCCATCAGTTTCATGTATCGCGAGGTCTCGAAACTGGCGGCGCGCCAGGGCGTGGATGCGCGGGAGTTCTGCCTGCTGCCGTTCGGCGGCGCCGGACCGATGCTGGGCGCCCTGCTGGCGCGCGAGCTTGGCATGCGCCAGGTGCTGATCCCGGCCACGCCCGGCGTACTCTCGGCGCTCGGCGGCCTGATCGCCGACATCCGCAACGACTTCCTGGAAACGGTCTACGCCGACCTTGATGCGCCATCGCTGCCGGCGATCCAGGCCGCCTTTGCCCGGCTGGAAGCCGAGGCCAGGCGCTGGATCAAGGACGAGCAGAGATTCGCCGGGCCGATCGTGCTGCAACCCTCGGCCGAGATGCGCTATCGCGGGCAGAGTTACGAAATCGCCGTGCCGCTTGCGGGTGACTGGATCGCCACCGGCGATCTGAGCGCCATGGCGGAAGCGTTCCACGTCGCCCATGAACGGCTTTACGGGCATGCCGATCGTGAGGCCCCGGTGCAGGCGATCGCCCTGTCGATGACCGTGTCGGGCGCGGTGATGCCGCCACGCCTGCCCGAGCAGGATCGCGTGCCGGGCGCGCCCGTGGCGCTGCGGCATGTGGAGATCTACGTCGATGGCGCTACCCGCAAAGCGCCGCTGTTCGCGCGCGGTGACCTGCGGCACGGCCAAGCGCTCGCCGGCCCCGCCATCGTGCTGGCTGAGGATTCCACCACCTGCATCCCGCCCGACATGCAGGCCAACGTGGATCGGTTCGGAAACCTGCTGCTCACGCCCATTGCCTGAGGCACCCCATGCGCATCGACCCCGTCACACTGCAGATCCTTGCCAACCACGCCCAGGCTGCCGCCGACAGCATGGCCTTCACGCTGTTCCGCACCGCGCACTCCACCTTCGTGAAGGAGACGGAGGACTTCACCACGGGCCTGACGACGATCGACGGCATGACATTCGCCAGCCCCCGCGAACTGGGCGCCACCTGGTTCATCGGCCTGGATTACGGTCCGGTGATCCGCGCGATCAGCGACTATCGCGAGGGCGACGTGTACATGACCAATGACCCCTACAGCGGGTTCGTCTGCACCCATCCGCCCGACACGCATGTGTGGAAGCCGATCTTCTGGAAGGGCGAGCTGGTGTGCTTCGCGGTCGGGCACATCCACAACACCGATGTCGGGGGTGCCGTGCCGGCCTCGTTGTCGCGCCAACTCACGGAAGTTCACCAGGAAGGTATCCGCTTCCCGCCCGTGAAACTGGTGGATCAAGGCGCGTTGGATCAGCGGCTGCTGGACATCTTCTGGCTGAACGTGCGGGCGCCCACCCAGAACTATGGCGACCTGAAGGCGCAGCTCGCCTCGCTTGCGACGGGCGAGCGGAAAGTGCACGCGATGATCGAGAAGTTCGGCCTGCAGACCTTCAAGGATGGGGTTGCCGACCTGCTGGACATGGCGGAACGCCAGGCGCGGCAGGTGATCTCCAAAATCCCCGACGGCACCTACGACTTCGCCGACTATCTCGACGAGGATTCGCCCGGCGGCCTGCCGGCGCGGCTGCATCTGTCGCTGTCGATCAAGGGCGACGAGGCGGTGATGGATTTCTCGGGCAGCGATCCGCAGCTCGCTGCCTCGCTGAACATGCCCACGGGCGGAAATCCGCGGCACATATTGCTGATGGTCGGCTACAATTATGTGATCTACACGCTGGACAACACGGTGCTGCTGAATGGCGGGCTGATGCGACCCGCGCGCGCGATCGCGCCGGTTGGCAGCGTGCTGAACCCTGTGTTCCCCGCGGCCGTCGGCATGCGGTCGATGACCTGCATGCGGCTGCAGGGCGTGATCATGGGCGCGTTCCAGCGCGCGGTGCCCGACCGGCTGCCCGCCGGCCCCGCCAGCGGCGGGCCGATCATGAACGTCAACACCATCGATAATCGCACCGGGCGGCGCGTGATGGCCTCGATCGATCCGATCACCGGCGGCGCGGGCGGCTCGCCTGATGGCGACGGCACGGACGGATCGGGTGCCAACAGCGCCTTCCTCAAGAACACGCCCGTGGAGATCAACGAGGCCGAGGTGCCCATCCGCATCCTGCGCTATGGCCTGGAACCCGATTCCGGTGGCGCCGGCACCCATCGCGGAGGCCTTGCCACCGTGCTGGAGTTCCGGGTGCACGCGCCGCAGACCGTGATCACCGCGCGCAACCGCGACCGCACGCGCTTCCGCGCCTGGGGCGTGGCGGGGGGGATGGCGGGCGCGCCATCGATCTTCCTGCGCAATCCCGATGGCAATCGAACCGAGAACCTGGGCAATACCGATGTCGTCAGCCTTGATCCGGGCGACGTGATCCGCGTGATCTGCTCGGGCGGCGCCGGCTGGGGGCGCGCCTGGCAGCGGCCGGTGGCCGACGTGCTGGCCGACATCGAGTCCGGCAAGGTCACCGCCGAAGGCGCGCGGCGCGATTACGGCGTGGTGCCGGGCGATCTGGCGCAGACGCAGCGCCTGCGCGCCGCGATGGCCGCGAACGGCGCCAGCGATTTCGATACGGGGCCCGAGCGTGCTGCGTTCGAACAGGTCTGGACCGACGCCAACTATGCCGCGCTGACCGAATGCCTCGCCCGCCTGCCTGTGCATTGGCGGTTCTATGCCAAGCGGCGCATCTTCGGCCTTGTCGACGTGGCCGGCGACCGCAAGGGCGACGGATCGGAGGTGCGCGCGGCGTTCGCCAAGCTGCGCGCCGAGTTCCCGCAGATCGCGGCGTAGGGGCAGGCGATGCGCTTTCGCGACCAGAAGGTGGTGATCACCGGTGCTGCCGGCGTCTATGGCCGCGAGCTCGCGGCCGCCTTCGCCGCCGAGGGTGCCCGCCTGGTGCTGACCGATCGCGACCTTGCGTCGTTGACGGCCGCCTCTGCCGCGCTGCCCGTCGAGCGCACCAACCTGCACGCCGCCAACCTGGCCGACGACGCCGCCATCGACCGACTGGTCGCGGCCGCAAACCAGGGCGGCGCGCCGCACGTGCTGGTCAACAACGCAGGGCTCTATCCCTTCATCCCGCTGATGGAGGTTTCCGCCGCCGAGTACGACCTGATGCTGGATGTGAACCTGAAGGCGCCGTTCCGGCTGATGCAGGGCATCGGCCGCGCGATGGCGGCAGCGGGCCGGGGATCGATCGTCAATGTCAGCTCAGCCGCGGCCGAGGTGATCCGCGGCAACGGCGTGCCCTACGGCGCATCGAAATGTGCGCTCGAGTTCTTCACGCGGGCGTTCGCGCTCGAGCTCGGTCCCTTCGGCGTGCGGGTGAATGCCGCGCGGCCCGGTTTCGCGGAAGGCTCCGCGCAGGTGACCATGCCCGCCGGCTACGCGCAGGCGATCAGCACCCGAGCGCCACTTCGCCGCGCCATCCGGCCGGGCGAGTTCTCGCGCGCGGTGATGTGGCTGTGTTCCGATGATGCCGGCTACGTCACCGGCTCGGTGCTTGATTCTGGCGGCGGTGGGCACATCAATCGGCGCGAAGGGGCCTCGACAGCGGCACGGGGATAGAGGCTTGGGCGGCCCCGTGCGTTCGCTATCGCCGGCCGTTGCGCACCGCCTCCACAAGCAGGTCGTGCGGCAGGGCATGCACCACCCGCCTGTCGCGCCCCTGCATCGTCTCGGCGGCGACCATGGCGTTCAGGATCGCCTCCTCGGTCGCCTCGGCCGCCGCCTGGAAAAGGTTCGTCATCGCGTCCGGCGCCAGCATGCGCACGTAGCTCAGCGGCTCGCCCTGGCGCACGACGTTGCCGGTGGAGAACGCGATGAAGATGTCGCCGCTGCCGTTCGATCCGATGCCACCGACCCAGGCCAGCCCGGTGGTTGCCCGCCGCGCCAGGCGCTGGCACTGGATCGGCAGCAGCGGCGCGTCGGTGGCGATCACCACGATGATGCTACCCGCTTCCGTAACGGGCGCCGCGCGCGGCAAGCTGCGATGCGCGGGCACCCGGTCGGGCCCGATCATCCGCCCCACCGGCACGCCATCGACCCGGAACAGCGCCCGCGCGCCATAGTTGCTTTGCACAAGCGCACCCACCGTCCAGCCATCGACCATGCGCGAGGCGGTGCCGGTGCCGCCCTTGAACTCGTGGGTGATCATGCCGGTGCCGCCGCCGACATTGCCTTCCGGTACCGGCCCTGTGCGCGCGGTCTCGATGGCCTCGATGGCAAGGTCGATGGTGACCGGGAAGCGCTCGCTTTCCGAAAGCCAGCCATCATAGGTCTCAGCAGCGACGGGCAGGTGGAAACTCTGCGGCGCGCCCGCCTTCATCGCGGCGGCGCTGATCGCATCGCGCACAATGCCGACCGACCAGGTGTTGGTGATGCAGATCGGGGCGCCAAGCAGCCCCTGCTCGGCGATCCAGGCCATGCCCGTCATCTCGCCGTTGCCGTTGAAACTGTGCGTGCCCGCGAAGCAGTAGTGCTGCCAGATCTCCTCGCCGCGCGGCCAGATCGCGGTTACGCCGGTGCGGATCACGTGCGGCGCATCGCAAATCAGCGTCGCCACGCCGACCCTGACGCCGGCGATGTCGGTGATGGCGTTCAGCGGCCCGGGCGGCAGCTCGCCAGTGGTAATGCCAAGATCACGAAGCCGCGGGCGCGCCATGCTTCATCCTCTACTTCTCCGGCCCGGAGTGCGCCAAGGGGAGGGCCGCCCGCAATCACGCGCCCTCGGCCGCCCGTGACAGCGCGGCGCGAATGGCCGCGCGCAGCTGCGGCAGATCGTACGGCTTATCGAGCCAGGTGATGTTCGCCGGCAGCGGCTGCGGCCGACGGCCCGAGGCAATGATCACGCCCAGCGATGGAAAGCGCGCCCGCAGCTTCCGTGCCAGCGCCACGCCGTCGCCATCGGGCAGTTCGATGTCGGCGACCAGGATGTCGGGCGAAACGGTGTCGATGGCCTCGGCCTCGGCCACGCTGCCGGCCTCGTGCACCGAGTGGCCTTCGCCGGCAAGCAGCTCCGCCGTGGCCATGCGCACCAGTGCCTCGTCCTCGACAAGCAGCACGGTCAGCCGACGGCCCGATCGCGCGTCGGCCAGGGCGGCGGCGGCGGCGCGGGCGAGGTCGGCGCGGCCGTAGGGCTTGTTCAGAAGCCGCACGCCGGGATCAAGCCGGCCGCCATGGACCACGCCATTCTGCGTGTAGCCCGACGTGTACAGCACGGCGATGCCCGGCCGCGCCGCGCGCGCCCGTGCCACGAACTCGCGGATCGGCACGTCGCCCGGCATCACCACGTCGGTGAACAGCAGATCAAACGGCGTGGCGGCAAGCCGCGCAAGCGCCATCTCTGGGCCTTCGGCCGCGTCCACCTCGGCCCCCAGATCCTGCAGCACCGCGACCGTGGCGGCGCGTACGGCCGGATCATCCTCGACAACCAGCACCCGCGCCTTCAGCGCGGCGGGCGGGTCGGGCATCGCTGCGGCTTCCACCGGGTCGCCCTCGGCCCGTGGCAGGAACAGTTTCACCGTCGTGCCCTTGCCGGGTTCGGAGTAGATGCGGGCAAAGCCGCCTGACTGGCGGGCAAAGCCATACACCATGGCCAACCCCAGCCCGGTGCCGCGGCCATCCGACTTGGTGGTGAAGAACGGTTCGAACGCGCGCGCCAGGATGTGCGCCGGCATGCCGGTGCCGGTGTCGCTGACCGCCACCATCACATAGTCGCCGGGCGGAATGTCAGCCTGGCCGGCATAAGCGGCATCCATGGTGACGTTGGCGACCTCGATGGTCAGTTTGCCCCCTTGCGGCATCGCATCGCGGCCATTGATGGCAAGGTTCAGCACCGCGCTTTCCAGCTGCACGGGATCGACCAGGATCGGCCAGGCACCGGCGGCCAGCACGGTCTGCAGCTCGATGCCCCCGCCCAGCGTGCGGTGCAGCAGCTCGGAAAGGCGCGCGACAAGCCGGTTGGGGTCAGTGGGTCGCGGCGCCAGCGGCTGGCGGCGGGCGAAGGCGAGCAGATGCTGGGTCAGGCGCGCGCCACGATCCACGCCGCTGCGGGCGGCTTCCAGCCGCGGCCGCAGCGCCTCGGTCGCATCGCGCATCGCAAGATCAAGGTTGCTGCCGATCACCTGCAGCAGGTTGTTGAAATCGTGCGCCAGGCCACCGGTGAGCTGGCCCATCGCCTCCATCCGCTGGGCGCGCCGCGCGGTCACCTCGGCGGCGTCGCGGCGCGTGATGTCGGCAACCAGCAGGATCTCTCCCCCGTCCTCGGTCGCCGCCCGCCAGAGCTCCAGCACGCGGTTGCCCCGCCGCACCACCGCGCCCGATTTCTCGCCGAGCAGCGGCGCTTCAAGCCCCGCATCGTGCGCGACCAGCAACGCCCAGCGCCCGCCTTCGCGGCACAAACTGGCGGGATAGCCCGCGATCTCCGCCATGCGGGCGTTGCAGGCGCGGATCACGCCATCCGGTCCAACCGCCACCAGGCCATCGCGCATGTGTTCCAGCGCGCCACGCAGCACGGCCTGCATGCGCTGCAGACGCCGTGCGCCGTGCGCCAGCGCCATCGCACAGGCCAGCAGGCCGACGGTTGCCAGCAGCCCGACCGCCAGGGCGACCTGGTTACGCTCCTCGCGCAGCACGTTGAGCCGGGCAAACCCGGCCTCCACCTCGACCCGTTCGCGTTCGAAAACCAGATCAACCTCGCGGCGGATGGCGTCCATCAGCACCTTGCCCTGGTCGCCCTGCACTTCGCCCAGCGCCGTGGCACGATCGCCGGCGCGGGCAGCGGCGACGGTACTGCGGAGTTCCGACAGTTTCTCGTCCACCAGGCTGCGCATCCGTGCGATGCCGGCCCTGGCCTCGGCATCCGCCGCGCCGCGCGCCAGCCCGTCAAGCGCGTCACGCGCCAGCGCTTCGGCCAGCTCGATCGGATGCAGATAGAACTCGCGACCAGTCAGCAGGTATCCGCGCTGACCGGTTTCGGCATTGATGAGGGCAATCAGCAGGTCGCGCGCGCGCCGTTCGTCGGCGCGACTTTCGTCGATGGTGACGCGTTCCGCGCGCATCGCGACATCAAGGCGCCAGAACGCAAGCCCGCCCGCAATCAGCAACCCGACCGAGCAGAGCGCGGCAAGGGCAAGGATGCGGCCAGGGTGCATGGGCCTGGCGGGCGGGTCGGATGCGGCCATGAAAGCCCAGAACCTATGGCCGGGCACAACGAGCCTGACAAGCGCCCGGAAGCTGGCCGCGATGCAGCGGGAACCTTTGGCATGGCCGCCGGTTTAGGCGCCCTGGTCCGGCATCCGCTCGCGCCCCATGCGCTCAGCCTCGCGGCAACCGCGCGACGCGCTGCGCCGTTTCGACTGCATGCGGATGGATGGACCGATCGCCGATGTCGATTCATGACCAGCTGATCGCGCTGCTGCCGAACCTGCGCGCCTTTGCGCGGTTTCTGACCGGCAATCGCCATGACGCCGACGACCTGGTGCAGGACACGGCGCTGCGCCTGCTGGGTGCGGCAGACCGCTTCGTGCCGGGCACCAACTTCAAGGCGTGGGCCTTCACGGTGATGCGTAACCGCTACCTGAACGAGTTCGTCGCCAAGCGCCGCAACACCCAGCCGATCGACGACATGGACGACGATTTCGCCCCCGTGCTGCCAACACAGGCGCACGGCCTGGAGCTGCGCGACCTCGCGCGGCAATTCATGCGACTGTCGCCCGACCAGCGGGCGCTGCTGGCGCTGGCCGCCGGCGAGAAGATGAGCTACGAGGAGATCGCGGCCATCTCCGGCTGCGCCGTCGGCACCGTGAAAAGCCGCGTGCACCGGGCGCGGGCAGCGCTTTCGAAGATGCTGCGCGATGCCTACCAGTCGGAGCCGGCGTTGCTTTGAGCCTAACCGCGCGCGCTTGAGGCCGCCGGAACCTGCCGCCCCGCCACCGGTTTGTCAGCACAGGCCGGAACGAGCTGCCGGCCATCGCAGCACGGAGCACGCCGGGATGGCCAACCACCCTGATCCTCACGACCCGCCGAAGCCAGACGAACCACCCCCGGCCGAGGTGCCGCCGCTGCCCGACGATGTGCCACCGCCGCGACCCGTGGAACTGCCGCCGCGAGGGCCTGCGCCGCCGCCGAAGCGCGCGATGTGACATCGGCCCTGCCACTTCTCCAACGAAACGGAATATTTCATGCACTCCCTGAACGAACTTTACGTGCATCTGCTGCGCGACGTGCTCTACGCCGAACGCACGCTGCTGAAGGCCCTGCCCCGCATGGCACGCCACGCCTCGACCGATGGGCTGCGGCAGGCCTTCGCCGCGCATCGCGACGAGACCGAGGAGCAGGTGCGCCGGCTGGAGGAGGTGTTCGACCTTGCCGGCCAGCGGCCACGCGCGATGACGTGCGAGGCGATCAAGGGCCTTGTCGAGGAAGCAGAAGAGGTCGTCGAGGAGATCGATGCAGGGCCGGTGCGCGATGCCGGGCTGCTGGCCTGCGCCCAGGCGGTGGAGCACTACGAGATCGCCCGCTACGGGGCGCTTGCGGCCTGGGCCGAGGCGCTTGGCCAGGACGAAGCGGCGAAGCTGCTGCGCCGCACGTTGGAGGAGGAGAAGAAGACCGATGGCCTGCTGAACCGGCTTGCGGAGTCGGGCATCAATCGGATGGCGGCCGAACCGCGCGACGACGGTGGCGAGGTGGATGAGGGCGGCGAAGAACGCGGCGCGCCGGCAAGCGCCCAACCCAGCGGCTCGCGCGGAAGAATGCCCCCCCGCGCGGGCACGCGGCGCCGGCGCGCGGCCTGATCCCACCGCGCGGGCGCAGTCAGGGCGGGGTGGGGCCTGGCTCCACCCCGCCCTTTCCTTCGCTCAGTCCCGCAAGGCGAAGATTTCGCTGTCGGGATCGCTCAGCCCACTTGCCGCCCGCTGGATCAGCTGCGCGGCGATCATGCTGAAGGTGATGCCGTTGCCGCCATAGCCCAGCGCGGCAAGGACCCGCGGCGCACCCGGTACCGGGCCGATCGCGGGCAGGCCCGTGCTGCTCGACCCGAAGCAGCCGGCCCAGGCGAAGGCGGCATCGTTGTGCGCATCGGGCAGCAGCCCGGCAAGCCGGCGGCGCAGGCGCGCGGTCTTGCGTGGCAGCAGGGCATCGCGCCGGGCGTCATCGGCGAACTCCTCGTCCTCGCCGCCGATCACGATGCGGCCGTCGGGCGTGGTGCGCAGATAGAGGTAAGGGTCGGCTGCCTGCCAGATCAGGGCTTGGGTCGGCCACATCGCGCGCGGCTGCGGTCGCGTGGCGATCGCCCAGGTCGTGTGCACCGAAAGCCAGCGCGGGCGGATGGGCTTCGGCGTCTCGTAGCCGGTGGCGAGCACAAGGTGCCGGGCATTCACCCGCGCGCCGGAGTCGCAGGCAAGCGTCACGCCGCGGCGGCCGGCATCGATCCCCACGATGTCCACCGGCGCATACGCCACCGCACCCCGCGCCAGGGCACTTTGCCACAGGCCGGATACCAGCCTGCGCGGATCGACTGCCGCGGCCCCTTCCGACCAGATGGCGGCGGGCTGCGACAAGCCGGTGCGGGCCTTGATGGCCGCCCTGTCGATGAACCAGGAGCGCAGGCCGATCCGTTCACGCGCCGCCGCCTCGCGCCGCAGCCCGGCCGCATCGAGCAGATTGCCCGGCAGATAAAGCGTGGGACGCATGCGAAAGCCGCAGCGCAGGCCAAGGTCGGCTACACGCGCGGCCAGCGCCGGCACCGCCTGGGCCGACCGCCACCAGGCACGCGCTGCACGATCGCGCCCGACCTTGCGGACGAGTTCCGTCAGCGGCGTGTCGATCTCGAACTGCAGCAGTGCGGTGCTGGCGGGGGTCGATCCCCGGCCAAGGCCGCGGCGGTCGAACACCGCCACCTTGCGCCCGGCCTGCAGCAGCGCATCCGCTACCAGCGCGCCGGTGATGCCGCCGCCGACGACCGCGAAATCGACGTCGATCACGCCGCCTTCCAGTGGTCGGGCCGGCAGCCTGCATACGCCCCACACCGGGATGCCGGACCGCAGGTCGCGCTGCGTCGCAGATCGCGCAAGTCGGGCTGAGCGAGGCATCTGCACTCCGGAACCGGGAACGACGCGAGTTTGAAGAGGGTGGCGGCGGGCCGCACGATGGCCGCCTCGCCGCCGCAGGTTTAGGGAGGCTTCGGGACAACGCGCGCACGGCAATCGGGGTTGCCACGCAACCTCGATGGTTTCGTGCGGTTCACCAGGGCGGGAGGCATTCGCTGACCGGATGCCTGCTCGATCGTTTCCCGTAACCGGAGAATCCTGATGAGAAGCCTGATCCATCTTGGCGCGGCCCTGCTGATCGCAGCACCCGCGCTGGCCCAGACGCCGTCGCCCACGCCTGCGCCTTCGATCACGCCCGCGCCTTCGACGACGCCCGCCCAGCCTTCAGCCAGCACATCGCAGCCGTCGGGCGCCATGGCGGCCCGGCCCATCGGCTTCGTCACCGAGCCCTCGCGCAGCCACTGGCTGGGCAGCAAGCTCGATGGCGCGAACGTGTACAACACGCGCAACGAGAAGCTCGGCGACATCGCCGATGTGCTGCTGACCGACGACGGCCGCGTCGAGGCGATCATCCTGGGTGTCGGCGGCCTTGCCGGCATCGGCACCCGCTATGTCGCGGTGGCGCCGGCATCGCTGCGCATGACCCGCGAGAACAACGACGACATCCGCCTGGTGCTGGACACCACGACTGACCAGCTGCGGAATGCGCCGGAGTTCCGCTACACCGGCAAGGCGCGCACCGCGCGCTAATTGCTGATGCCTGCCTCCTGCGGCTGTCCGGCCGCGGGGGGCGGGCCTTCGGCGGCCTCGGCAAGCGCGACGTTCAACTCCGCACCGAGCAGAACGACGTACACGCTGACATAGAACCACATCAGCAGGGCGACGGCCGCACCCAAAGAGCCGTACATCACGTCGTAGCCCGCAAGGTGCGACACGTAGAACGAGAAAAGGGCAGACGCGATCGCCCATACGCCGGTCGCCATCGTGGTGCCCGGCAACACGCTGCGCCAGCCGCCGACGCCGCCCGAAGGGCCGAAGCGCAGCAGCACCGCGACAGCGGCGAAGACCGAAGCCAGCAGCAGCAGATAGGCACTGCCGCGCAGCAGCAGTGCATGCGTCGGATCGATCCACAACAACCGCAGCACGACAGGCAGGAAGACCAGGCCGGCAATGCCCATGGCGACGGCGATGATGGCGCCCAGCGTGATGCAGAACGCGATCGCGTAGAACTGCAGCATGCCGCGCCGCTCCTGCGTATGGTATGCCATGTTCAAGGCACCCAGCATGGCCCGCACGCCGGCCGAGGCCGACCACAGCGCGACCATGGCGGAGACCAGCGCGCCAATCTCCAGCCGCGGCCGCGATGTATCGACCAGCTCGTGCACGCGCGCCTTGAGGAGATCGAGCGTCGAGTCCGGCACCAGGTCGTCAAGCACGCCGAGCTGGGGCTCGACAGTCTTGGGATCGAAAACCAGGCCGTAGACCGAGATGACAAGCGACAGGCCAGGGAAAAGGGCCAGCATCGCGTAGAACGCACAGCCGGCGGAGACGAGCGAGATGCGATCGGAAATCGCCTGCTGCCACATCCGCCGCAGCACATGCCAGCGGCGGACGGGTGGAGACCGGGGCTGAACCAAAGCATCCATGCGGGAGCCTGTCTGCGGTCGCCGTGGCTGTTGTGCCGGCGCGGCGGTGAACGACTCCGCGTGCGTCAGGATAGCCAGTGGGCGACCAGCAGGTGAAGGACTACCAGCAGGCCGCCGACGGCGAGCACCCGAAGCATCGGCCGTTTCCCGCGCCGAAGGCCACTACCGCCGGCGCCATGCGTCGATCGCGGCATTCACCGCCACGCCCACCATAGCGGCGACCGGCCCGCGCACGAGCTCGGCCTGAAAGGCACCCTCCAGCGGGCTGGTATGCTGGGCGGTGCGCAGCAGGCTGGTGCGAAGCCGCGCGGCCTCCTCCGCCACCAGGTCGCGCCGCGGCTGTGCCAGCCAGAACAGCAGTCCGGCCAGCGCGGCATCGATCGTGCCAAGGATCAACGCGAGCACCGCCGCGCCAAGCGTTGCCACGAATGCGTGCCACGCGGCAAAATGCAACATCACCAGAGCGGCGATGCCGAACACCAGCGCCAGCGTCGAGCGCACGGCGCAGCGGCCGAAGACCACTGCCTCGCGCTTGAGGCGCAGCAGCTCGGCATCGGCCGCCAGTGACAGCAGCTGCAGCAGGCGCATGGGCTCTAACGCCGCAGCAGCACGGCCGCCAGGAAGCCAAGCCCGGCGGCGATGGCAAGGCTCGTCAGAGGCTGCGCGCGCACCTCCGCGGCGACGCGATCGCTCGTCGCGCGTACGCCATCCACCGCCTGCCGGGCGGCGGCCTCGGCCTGCCCGGCGACATTCACCACAGCCGGCGTCACGCGCTCGGACATCAAGAGCTCGACCTTCTCGCGCAGCGCCATCAGCTCGGCTTCAGCCGACTGCTTCACGTCGTGCGCGGTCCGGCGCAGGTCATCGATGGCATCGCCGGCGCGATTCTGAGTGCTGCTCGCCATGGTCTTCCCTCCAAGTGGCTTGAACCGAGTCAGCAACGCCGGAGGGTCCACCCTGGTTGCGCGAGCGAGGTTCATTGCCGGCGTGCAACCCGCCGCAGGGGGTGGCGCGTTGTGGAGCAGGACCGCGCGGCCGACCGTTCGCGCGGCAGCAGAAGGAGATCAGGCCATGCGTTCCATCATTCTGTATCTGCTTGGCGTGCCCGTGGTGGTGATCATCGCACTGAACCTGTTCGGCTGGCTGTGATGCCGCCAACCCACGCGCTCAGCGCGGTCCCTGACGCTCCTGGGCAAGCGGAAACGCCAGCCTGGCCAGGGTGCCGCGTGGCGCGGCGGGTTCGATCTCCAGTGTCGCGCCGAGCTGGCGCGAAAGCGCCCGCACGAGGCGCATGCCCAGGCCACCCGCCTTCTCCGCTTCTGGCCCGATCGCGTCCGGCCCGCGGCCTGATCCGTCATCCTCCACGGTCACCCGCATCCTGGAATCGTCTTCGGGATCACGATCGACCTGCACGCTGATACGCCCCTGCGCGCCATCGCTGAAGGCGTGCGTCGCGGCGTTGCCGACCAGTTCATTGACGATCAGCCCAAGCGGCAACGCCGCATCAGCCGGCAACAGCACCTCCGGCCCGTTCACTGCAAGCGCGATGCGTTCCTCGTTCCGCTCGCCCATCCGGTTCAGCGCCTGGCGCGCGACGTCCTCCAGGAACGGGCGCAGCTCGACGACGGATGGATCCCCGTGCTGGTAGAGATGACGATGCACGATCGACAGCGTGCGGATGCGCGTGCCGGCCGCAAGGAAATGCGCGCGCACCGCGGGATCGCTCTCGCGGTCGGATTGCAGGTTCAGCAGGCTGGCGACGATCTGCAGATTGTTCTTCACCCGATGGTGCGTTTCGGCCAGCATCGCCTCGCGCTGGCGAAGCGCTTCCTCCTGGGCGGCCTGGCGGGCCGCCAGCGATCGCGTGGCCGCGGCGAACGAATCGGCCAGCGCCTGCACCTCGGCCGGTGCGCGGTTCACGTTGCCGGGCACGAATGGTCCGCTTTTCTCGTTCCACGCGCGCACGCGGCGCGCGAGCTGCTGGATGGGGCCGACCACCGAGAGGTTCAGCGCGCCCACCACGGCGAAGAAACTGACGATCAGGATGGCGGCGAGTTCGATGACGCGCCGGCGAAACGCGGCATCGGCCGCGCCGACCCACTCCGCATCGGGCAGTGCCACGATCAGCCGCAGATCGTCGGCCACCGCGCCGGCGGCGAAGGTGAAGCCCCGCCCGTCGCGGCTGGCGCCGCGCAGCAGCTGGCCAGGCAGCGTCCAGAGCCGTTCGGCCGTGGTGATATCGGGCAGCGCGCCTGATGACGCTGCCTGCGTCAGGGGCAAACTGACATCGGCCTCGTCGATGATCCAGATGGCGGTCGCTGCGGAGCTCGGCAGGTTCTGCCCTGCACGCAGCAGGAAGTCGCTGCGGATGCCGACGCCGAAGATCGGCGCGCCCGAAGCGGGCTTGTCGGGCCCCGCGACCGCGGGCATGCCGACGCCCAGATTGGCGATGCCGGTGACCGGGCCGGCGACGATGCGGCTGACCACGAACTCGCCGCGCGCCTGTGCCTCGAGGAAAAACGGCATCGCCGACAGATCGGTGGGTGCGCCGGCCATGAGCCGCGAGGAACAGCGGAGCATGCCGTCGGGTTCCACCAGCAGGATCGCCGTGTAGCGCTCGCCCATCGCATCGACGATCGCCTGCAAGGGTGCCGCGCAATCCTGTCCGGACTGCATGACCGCACTGGTTGCCAGCGTGGCCAGCATTTGGTGCGCACCTTCGATGGCGACGATGACGTTGCCGATCGCCGCCTCGCGTACAAGGGCGGCGCGCTCGGCTACCACCATCGCCTGCCGGCGATGGTTGGTGAACGCGTCGCTGAGCGCCAGGCCCATGGTCGGCACGCTGCATACAAGCAGGAACGTCAGAACCCGGCCGCGTGTGGTGCCGAACAATCGCTTCATCTCAGGCGACGGCCGATCGGCGTGTTGCGGGCGAACCGCCCCGCCTCAGCCACCGCCCTTGTCGGCATCGGGCGCAGGCTGGGCGGGCTTGCCGGCCGCATCGGTGGTCGTGCCGCGATCCTCGTTCACCAGCCGCAGCAACGCCTCGGGCAGCGGTTCGGCCGCCACGCTCTCGCACATCTGGCGCAGGCAGCGATCGAGCCACAGGTCGAAGGCCGCCTCGGGCGAACGCCCGTGCGCGGCCTGCCTCGACGCACCGGACTTGGCTTCGATGGACGACACGGCTCCGACTGGCTTCTTCACATCCCGCGTTACCTGCCTGGCCCGGCGCCGTTCAGGCGGGCGGGCCGCTTGCCTCGTTGACACGGAGTTCTACCACGGCGCGAGCCCTGGTGGAACGCGTGGAAAGACGTGGCCGGGGCGCCGCGGGTTCGGTGGGGCCAAGCAGCATCGCATGCAGCTGGTTGCGCGCGCGGAAAACCCGGCACTTGGCGGTGCCCACCGCCACGCCCGTTGCCTCGGCGATCTCCTCGTAGCTCATGCCCTCGACAGCCATCATCACCAGCGCCTCGCGCTGCTCGGGGGTAAGGCGCCCCATCGCCGACCACAATTCCTTGAGCGCCACGTGATCCTCGGCGCAGGCGGCGCGGGCGGGAACGCCGGGCACGCTGTCGTCCACCTCGACGGTGTCGCGGTGCTTGCGGATGTCGGAGATGAAGGTGTTGCGCACAATGCGCGACATCCAGGCGGCGAAATTGGTGCCGGGCGTGAAGCTGGCGCGGGCCGCCAGGGCCTTGGTGACGGATTCCTGCAGCAGGTCGTCGGCCGCCGCACGGTTGCGGGTCAGGGCCAGGGCCTGCACACGGAGTTTCGGCAGCAGGGCGACAAGGTCGTCGTGGAAACGGTCAGCCGGCATCACTTCGGTCCCTATGCTGTTGCCACGTTCGGGCGACACGTTTGGTGTCCTGGGGCATGCAACACGCCAGGGGCGCGGAAAGTTGCCGCCGGCGGCAGCCACGATTTTTTTGCGCACCCCTGCAACCGGGCGGCCTGCCCGCGTGTTGAGACGTTGGACCGACGAGCGGGTGGGAATCCTGCCTTTGCAGCGTTGCGGATCGCGCACCGGCCATCCCGACCGGTCAGGCGTCGATGGTGGTGGACTGGCCGAGCAAGGGTTCCGCGCCGGCGTGCAGGCGGCGGGCGATCGCCGCGCGGCCGCGCGCCACGCGGGCCTTCACCGTGCCCACCGGAACCCGCGTGATGCGCGCGACCTGTTCATAGGCGAAGCCGTGCGCGCCGATCAGCGTCAGCGCCTCGCGCTGCACAGCGGGCAGGCTGGCCATCGCCTCCAGCAACTGGCGGGCATGCGTCATCGCATCGGCCGGCTCGGCCAGCGTCGGCGGATCGCGCGCCATCATCGCGCCGGCCCGCTGCTCGACACGACGGCGACGCACGACGTTGAGGAAGTGGTTGCGCAGCACGGTAAACAGCCACGGCGCCAGCTCCGCTTCAGGTGGGGGCACGGCGGACAGCGCCCGGACCACGGCGTCATGCACCAGGTCGTCGGCCGCCGCCACGTTGGGTTCCAACGACCGGGCATAGGCGCGCAGCCTCGGCAGCAGCCCGACCAGCGCGGCGCGCATGGCCGGGGGCCAGGCCGATGCGTCGCGCGATGCGTGTTGCCCCGAATCGTCAGGGCGCGCCGGCCTGGACATGGCATTCACCTCAGCATCAACTCGCCCAGGGTGACAACCCGAAGCCTGATCCGGAGACAGGACGCATGTCGATGACCGGCACGATCAGCGGCCACGATCGCGAGGCGATCATCGCCGCGCTGCCCGCGGCCCGCCGGTATGCCCGCGCGATCGCGGGCAGCCAGGCCGCCGGCGACGCCCTGGTCGCCAACGCGCTGCAGGCGTTGCCCGAGGCGCCAAGCGCCCGTGCCGCGCTGTACGCCGCGATCTCCGCCGCCGCACCGTACGACGAAACGGCACAAATGCTGCCGCGAGCTGCGCGCCTGATGCTGCTGTTGACCACCGTCGAGGAACTGCCGCCGGCCGATGCCGCCGCGGTGCTCGGGCTGTCGCCGCAGGAAGGCGAGGCGGCGCTGGCCGACGCGCGCGCCCGCCTGAAGCAGGCAGCCGCCACCGATGTGATGATCATCGAGGACGAGGCGATCATCGCGCTCGATCTGGAAGCGCTCGTCACGCGCTCGGGCCACCGCGTGGTCGGCATCGCCGCTTCCGAAGCCGAGGCGGTGGCGCTGGCCGAGAAGACCCGGCCCGGCCTGATCCTGGCCGATGTCAATCTGGGGCGCGGCGGCAACGGCTCGGCCGCGGTGGCGCGCATCCTGGACCGCATGACCGTGCCGGTGATCTTCGTCACCGCCTATCCGGAGCAGCTGCTTTCGGGCAAGGGCATCGAGCCAACCTGGGTGCTGACCAAGCCGTTCGACCCGACCACGCTGGCAGTCACCACGTTCGAGGCAGCGACCGGCGGCCGGCTGCGGCCCTGACGCACCCGACCCATCGGGGCGCAACCATCAGGCGGGGCCTGCGTTCTGGCGGCGGGTATCTTCCCGCGCTTCGAACGAGGACACCATGCTGACCTACACCTTGATTTTTCTCGGCCTTGCGCTGGTTGCCGGCCTGCTGGGCTTCGGCGGCATCGCCTCGACGGCCACCGGCATCGCCAAGGTGCTGTTCGTGATCTTCATCGTGCTGTTCATCGCGTCGCTGATCTTCGGCCAGGTTCGCGTGTGACGACAGCCGGCGCGATGATGCGCGGCCGGACGTTGCCCGTGCGCGCACTGCTGGGTGGCCTGGCCCTGATACTGGCGATCGCCGGCGGCGCGGCGGCACAGGCGCCGCCGCCCGCCACGCCGAGCTGGCAGCCCTGGTTCGATACGTCGCAGCTGCCCCGCTTCAGCGGCGTGGTCGAACGCTATCTGCCCGCGCCGGATGGCGGCATCGACAGCCTGCTGTTTCGCGAAGGCGCGCAGGTGATCTTTCCGCCTGACCTGGCGGCGCCGCTGCGCGAGGCGGCCGCCGACGGCAAACTGCTGGTGGTGTACGGCATCCGCGCCCGCAACGCGCCAGTGATCACGATGCTGGCCTGGGCACCCAGCGAAGCCGAGGAACCGCGCTGGGTGGAACGCCCTGCCTGGCCGCGCAACGCGCGCTGGCGGGCGCGCGCCGACCGGCTGAGCGCCGCCGGCACAGTGCGTACGCCGCTGTTCGCGGCCAACGGCGAGATCAACGGCGCGCTGCTGGAGGACGGCACCGTGATCCGCATCGCGCGCCCCGCGGCCGCCCGCTTCCCCGATCGCTTCAGGCGCGGCGCCAGGCTTGCTGCCGAGGGCCCGGGCAGCGAGGAAGGGGGCCAGCGCGCGCTGGTCGCCGAGCGACTTGGCGACGCGCCGGAGTCGCTCGCCGACATCAACTCGCCTGGCTGAGGAGTTTTTGCGATGACCGGGGCGGCCACGCTCGCGGCTGAAGCCGGCGGCACGCAGGAGAACGGCGTGCTGCGCCGCTTCCTGCGCCTCGCCGGCCCGTTCTTCACCGGCGCCGCCGGCGCAACCCCGATCCTGCTGACGATCGCGGTACTGGCGCTGACGCTGGTGCAGGTCGGCATCCAGATCCGCTTCAACATCTGGAACCGCGACTTCTTCAACGCCCTGGAAGCACGCGACCGTAGCGCCTTCCTGTTCGAGATGGGGGTGTTCCTGGCGCTCGCCGTCGCCTCAATGGTGGTCGCGGTGTTCCAGCTCTACGTCAAGCAACTGCTGCAGTTGCGCTGGCGGGGCTGGCTGACCGAGGCGCTGATCGCCGGCTGGCTGCAGGGCGCGCGGCACTATCAGCTCAACTTCGTGGCCGAAGGCGCCGACAACGCCGACCAGCGCATCGCCGAGGATGCGCGGGTGGCGACCGAGCTCGCGCTCGATTTCGTGCTGGGGCTGGTGGTGTCGATCACCATGCTGGCCTCGTTCATCGGCATCCTGTGGAGCATTTCCGGGGCGCTGCATGTCTCGCTGGCCGCATACGAAATCGAGATTCCAGGCTACATGGTCTGGTGCGCGCTGCTGTATGCTCTGATCGGCTCGGTGCTGACCTATCGGCTGGGGCGGCCGATGATGGACATCAACAGCCGCCGTAACGGCGCCGAGGCCGACTTCCGCTTCATGCTGGTGCGGGTGCGCGAGGGCAGCGAAAGCATCGCGCTGATTCGCGGCGAGGACGACGAGGCGCGTGGCCTGCGCGGCAGCTTCGCGCGCGTTCGCTCGGTGTGGATCGAACTGTTCAAGGCCCAGCGCAACCTGATGTGGCTGACCAGCGCCTATGGCAGCCTGGCGATGGTGGTGCCGACGCTGGTGGCAAGCCCGCGCTACTTCAGCGGCGCGATCACGCTGGGCGGGCTGATGCAGATCGCCGCGGCGTTCCAGCAGGTGCAGATCGCGCTGAACTGGTTCGTGGACAACTTTCCCCGCATCGCCGAATGGCGCGCCTCCGTGGACCGCGTGATGGCGCTGGACGACGCGATCGGCGGCATCACCGAGCTCCGCGCCGACCCGGACCAGCCGACCATCACGACCGAAGCGGGCGCCGGCGACGAGATCGTGCTGGATGGCGTGCAGGTGCAGCTGGCCGACGGCACCACCGTGATCGCCGAGGCGAACGCCCGCATCCGCCGCGGCGATCACGGTGGTGCCG
>Ga0224723_1000291_pt1 | contig 35219 bp, 31 predicted proteins | sample Balambano_FR2_Me_FD_161647 | JGI IMG/M metagenome (GOLD analysis project Ga0224723, IMG submission 161647) | Freshwater sediment microbial communities from Lake Towuti, South Sulawesi, Indonesia - Balambano_FR2_MetaG | ecosystem: Environmental > Aquatic > Freshwater > Lake > Sediment | place... | reverse complement strand
CCCCCCTCTCCCTCTCTTCCCCCTTACCCCTTCTCCTCCCGAATGTGCTTCAACAACCCTTCACAAGCATCAACAAGTAAATCAATTACTTGATTAAAGCCCTCAATACCACCATAGTAAGGGTCTGGAACTTCTGTAAGGGTATGTCTAGTACAAAAATCACACATTAACCGAACTTTGTGGTGATATTCTCCACTGGGGTCTAAGTGGAGAATATTCTCGTAATTACTTTTATCCATCGCCAATATCAAATCAAACTCTTGAAAGTCTGACTTTTGAAACTGACGAGCATGACCACAAAGTTCTATCCCTAGCTTACTCACCGCAGCAGCATTCATCCGGCGATCTGGGGGACTACCAATGTGATAACTAGATGTACCAGCGGAATCACAAAGAATACTATCGCTTATCCCTGCTTGTTCCACTAGATGATTCATAATATTTTCTGCCGAAGGCGATCGACAGATATTTCCTAAACAAACAAATAACAGCTTGTAAAGCATAAATATTTGCAAAGGTTGTTAATTGGTAGTTGTTAGTTGGTTGTTAGTCGGTAGTTGGTAGTTGTTAGTTGTTAGTCGGTTAAATATTCACTACTATCCACTACCCACTATCTACTACCCACTACCCACTATCAACTAAAATCCTGGAAGTTCTAACCCGCTGGTTAATTCTTCCATGCGATCGCGCATCGTGGCTGTAGATTTGTTGTAGGCATCTTTCATTGCTGCGGTCACGAGGTCAGAAAGTACGTCTGCACCTTCATTAAGAGCATCAGGAGAAATTTCTACTCGTTTGGGTTCTTGGTTTCCGCTGACAACTACTTTAATTAGACCACCACCGGACTCTCCTTGAATTTCCATTTGTTCCAACTCTTCTTGGAGCTTCTTTGCACCCTCTTGAACTTGCTGCGCTTTTTTAAAGGCTTCAGCCAGTTCTTTCATTTTTCCTAAGCCAAAGCCAAATCCCTGTCCTTTTCCAGTCATAATTAGTTGTTAGCGTGTGCTTTCAATAACAAACCAAGTTCAATTATAGATGCCGAGTGTTCAGATAGTGCGGAGTGCGGAGTGCGAAGTCGTTGATAGTTAACCAACAACTCCCAACTACCCACTACCCTTCGGGTTTACCAGTTGCTCATGGGGGAAACCCCCAAGACCGCACTGGTTTACCAGTTGCTCATGGGGGAAACCCCCAAGACCGCACTGGTTTACCAACTACCAGCTACTGCAAACTCTCCAATCATTTTCACTTCTGGCTCCAACAAAATTGACCAATGTTCTTGTACTGTATTTTGAATGTGGCGAATCAAATTAAAAATATCACCTGCTTTCGCTCCACCAGAATTAAGTATGAAATTCGCATGACGTTGGGCTACCTGCGCTCCGCCAATCTGGTAGCCTTTTAGACCTGCTTGCTCAATTAGCCAACCAGCGGCGTAAGGTTTGGGGTTACGGAACACACTGCCACAACTGGGTTTATCGTAAGGTTGGGTAGTCAGTCGATGTTGTTTATGTTGCTTGGTAGTTGCCAATACTACAGCTGGGTCTGCTCCAGGTTGGAGTTTTAGAACAGCTTTAGTAACTATGTACTGACTTCCTTGTAGTGCTGATGTCCGGTAGCTGTAATTCAGTTCTTCTCTTGTAAGTGTTTGTAGATTACCATTAGGCAAAAGTACCTCCACACTAGCTAGCATATCTGCAACGCAGGAATTGTGGGCGCCAGCATTCATCACTACTGCTCCACCAACAGTTCCCGGTATACCTACAGCCCACTCTAAACCTTGCCATCCCATTTCTGCTGCTGCCCACGCTAGTGTAGGAATTGATTCCCCAGCAGCCACGGTGAGTAAGCCTGTTTCGGGATCAAAGTGGTTGTGGCGTAAATGACGAGTAACGATGACTAAACCTGGAATACCGCGATCGCTGATCAATAAGTTGGAGCCAGCTCCTAGTACTGTAACAGGAAGCGTGTTTTCATTAGCATATTTTATACTTGCTTGCAGCGCTTCTAAATTTCGAGGAGCAGTATACCACTCGGCTGGACCACCTACTCTGTAGGAAGTATAGGCAGCCAGGGAAACTTGGGGTTTGATGACACAATCAGTATCTGCTAAGTAAATTCCGTTATTATTAGCAGAATCAGCTACTTGTTGCTTGGAGATTGTGCCAGTAACTGTGCATAAATTTGCAGCCGCCTGGAAGATTGTCATATTTGCTTGAATTGGTTTATTTTTGACATTTATATGCCGAACACCGACAAAAAAGAATTAGTAGAACCCTGCGTGAAGACTGGTAAAACTCAGTCAGTCTCCAAGAGCCTAACCGAGCTAACTATTGGAATTTAGGATGTGGCTTGAGCTAGGTTACGAAGTGATGCAATAACTTCAGGAATTGCCTGATTTAGATTTCCTGCACCTAAAAACAGTACTAAATCTCCAGGAACCAACGTTGTAAGCAAATACTCATGAACAGCAGCGATTGTTGGTTGATAGGAAACTTGTGGATTATACTTGGCAACTTTTTGGGCCAGTTTTTCACCACTAACTAGTCCTAAGTCCGGTTCGCCTGCACTATAAATGTCGGTTAGTACCACCAAATCAGCATGACCAAAGCATTCAGCAAATTCATCTAGAAACGCCAGTGTACGACTGTAACGATGAGGTTGGAAGATTGCAACTACTCTTTGTCCTGGTCTTGCTTGCAAACGCGCAGCAGCAAGCGTAACACGAATTTCACTGGGATGATGGGCATAGTCATCGATGAAGGTAATACCATCGATTTCTCCTCGGAACTCAAATCGGCGTCTTGCACCTTCAAAAGTAGCAAGTCCTTTGGCTATTTCACCAAATTCTAGACCTAATATACGACCTACAGCTACAGCAGCTAAAGCATTGCTTAAGTTGTGTTTACTTAGTAAGCGTAAGCTTAACATTCCTAACGCTTTGCCCCGTTCCCAAACTAGTGCTTTTGTACCATTAGCCCGATAATCAACGTCAGTTACAGTGTAGTCAGCACCGCTATCTGGATACAAGCTATAACTAATAGTTGGTTTAAGTCGCTCTTGTAGTGTTTGGCAGTCAATACTACCTACCAAAATTTTGCAACCTTTGGCAAATGTTTGGAAAGTATCAATTACTTGCTCTAATGTATCATAATGGTCAGGATGGTCTAATTCAATATTAGTAATAATACCAATTTCCGGAGCGTGTTTTACCAACGAACCATCTGATTCATCAGCTTCAGCCACCAAATACTGACTTTGCCCTAATCTAGCATTGCCATCAAAAGCGTTAACTTCTCCACCAACTATAATTGTTGGATCAACACCTGCTTCCAACAGCATATAACCAATCATGCTGCTAGTAGTTGTTTTGCCGTGAGTTCCTGCAACTGCAATACTATAATATTCAGCAATTAATGCTGCTAATAAGTCTGAACGATGGAATATTGGGCATCCTAATTCTAATGCTGCTTTATATTCCAAATTATTTTTATTGATTGCCGTAGAACAAATTACTTGTGGTAATTGTCTTGATTGAGTATATGCTACTTCTTGAGTGTTTAATACTACTTCATTATCTTCAGCATGAGGGCGAAAGAATTCAAGATTACTTGCCTGTTGCTGGTCAAAAATATAAGTTCCTATATCTTCTAAGCGTTGGGTAATATGATTGGGGCGTAGGTCTGACCCAGATACTGGTAATCCACGCTTTGCTAGCACATATGCTAGCGCTGACATACCTATACCACCAATGCCAATAAAGTGAAAAGGTCTTCCGCTGAAGTCTACAGTTGTTTGCATTTTATTTATCCTCTAACACCACACCACACCAAAATTACAAATGACACGGGTATCATAACAGGAATTTAGTTTTTATTGATACTACCCTTGTATAAATCTCATGTTTGTTGGTAAGTCTATTTCCTCACTATACATTTGCTTATTCAAAATGATTTTACCCACAAATGCGGATTTTTCTTTTTCTGAAGTCTTATTATGCTTATTCTTAGAATTCCGCCACGATCTGGACATTAACTGCTGTAATTTTCCACACATATTTTTCTTTGTTGCTAGTGTTAGGTACAATAGTGATTTGGAAATCAAACCATTTTTTATTAATTAGAGCTACACTTTCTAATTTGATTACGATCACTTGTTATTTTAGGTGGCATATTCGCTCCTGTTCATTGAGTATACTTGCTAGTTACCCAAATAGCTTGAGAAAAGTTAATTTGAAAGTTTTCCAATCCTCCTGATAAAGTCGTGATTGACGCTTTTTGAACACCGCTTAGAGATGATAATAAAGTGATGTCTGAAACAGCCACTCCCTGTCTTGTACTTCTCATACAGCTTTTACTGCATTTGAGGTAAATCACCAGGATGTTATGAGTGTAATTAACACCTGAACTAATTGATCTGTTTTTTAACCTTGGTATACACTAGTATTCAGTTGTTAACTTAAATACATTGCTTCCCACTTACTTAGTATCGTGATTATGAATTAACACGACGTGTGACTCATTTCCTGCACCCCGACTCCCAGGTGGTGAGAATATAGCTCAAACCGAACCAATCTGCAAGCAAGTATTGCAACAACCATACAAGGCAGTCCAATATCATATACTCGCACTTATTGCATATACCTTTAGTAGTAACTTCGTCAAGTATGATTCCTAACTAATGTCGGAATCGCTTATTAAATCGTTACTTTGTTGCTGAAGCAATCACAGGCTATCTGAGCGATCGCGGTTCTTGATATGGAGCAAGAAAAATAATAAATTTTATTTTTCTTTAAGAATTCAGCACTTTATAGTTATAAATACTCCCTGTTTGCGGTATGATCGGGGTCATCAATAGCATTTTTTAGGCATAAATACAGAGGGCAAGACCTGTGATTAGAGTTGCAATCAACGGTTTCGGACGCATCGGACGTAACTTTATGCGCTGCTGGGTCGGCAGGGAGAATAGCAATATTGAACTTGTTGCTATTAACGACACATCAGATCCTAGAACTAACGCTCACCTGCTGAAGTATGACACAATGCTAGGGAAGTTAAAGGATGTTGACATTACAGCTGATGATAACTCTATCATCGTCAACGGTAAGACCGTTAAGTGCGTGTCAGATCGTAACCCCGAAAACTTGCCCTGGAAAGATTGGGACATTGATCTAATTATCGAAGCAACTGGGGTGTTTACCAGCAAAGAAGGGGCTATGAAGCACGTGAATGCTGGTGCTAAGAAAGTTCTAATTACCGCTCCTGGTAAAAATGAAGATGGTACTTTTGTAATTGGTGTAAATCACCATGATTATGACCACAATCAACACCACATCATTAGCAACGCTAGCTGCACCACCAATTGCTTAGCTCCAATCGCCAAGGTGTTGAATGAGAAATTCAACATCATCAAGGGTACTATGACCACTACCCATAGCTACACAGGTGACCAGCGCCTTCTAGACGCTTCTCACCGTGACTTACGTCGTGCCCGTGCCGCAGCAATGAATATTGTTCCAACATCCACTGGTGCAGCCAAAGCAGTGGCACTGGTATTACCAGACCTCAAAGGTAAGTTAAATGGTGTGGCACTGCGTGTACCTACTCCTAATGTTTCCATGGTAGACTTTGTAGTTCAAGTAGAAAAGCATACTTTTACCGAAGAAGTTAATCAAGCCCTCAAAGCAGCTTCTGAAAATGAACTCAAAGGCATTTTGGATTACAGCGATTTAGCTCTAGTGTCTTCTGACTACCAAGGTACTGATGCATCTTCCATAGTTGACTCTAGTTTGACAATGGTTATGGGTGGAGACATGGTAAAAGTTATGGCTTGGTATGACAACGAGTGGGGTTACAGCCAAAGAGTTCTTGATTTAGCTGAGCTGGTTGCTAGCAAGTGGAATTAGAGAAGGTAAAAGGAAGAAGGAATAAGGTGTAATAAATACCAAGTAACGGGGAACAGGGAATAGTTCTTCATACCTATTCCCTGTTGCCTTCTTGTTAAAGCTTTCTAACTTCCAAAGTGTTGAAATCCTCGACTGAGAGTTAAAACTCGGTCGGGGTCTCCCAAATACTGATTACGTAATATTACAGTTGAGCCTATTGTAATTGTTCCTACAATAGCAGCGCTTCCTCCTAATTGTCTTACCAACTTATCCGCAGGTTGTTGTGGTAAGCATAAAACTAATTCAAAATCCTCACCGCCGTAAAGAGCGTACTCCAGCGCCTCTTCTTGCGTAAGCCAGTTATTAAAATTATTAAAAGCTACCGGCAAGGGAATTTTTTCACCCTCGACAATAGCACCCACACCACTAGCACGGCAAATTTGTAGTATCGCATCAGCTAGACCATCGCTTGTGTCCATACCTGCTGGAGAAGTGAGGTGATTAGCTAATTGGGAATCTAAAATTTTCCAGAGAATAGGTATAACATCTAAACGAGGTTTAGGACGCTGGTGAGCGCGGATTAAAGCCTCTCTGTCCGCTTGAATGAGGTTTTGCCCTATCGTTGGATTTATAAGCAGTTCTAAGCCCGCACAGGAGGCGCCATGAACACCTGTGACGACAATGGCATCTCCGACCTTAGCATTATCTCGACGAATAGTACGAGTGGGGTTTACTTGACCGAAAGCTGTAATTGAAACAGTAATATTAGGCGATCGCACAACATCACCACCCACAATCACAGCATTGTACTTTCCTAGGCATTCTGTCATACCTTGGTATAAACGTTCTACCCAACTCACAGACAAATCACCAGGTAATCCTAACCCTACAGTAATACCCAGAGGCGAAGCTCCCATGGCAGCAATATCTGACAAATTTGCAGCTGTAGCTCGCCAACCTACATCTTCTGGAGAAGTCGTATTTTCACTGAAATGTATATTATCAACTAACATATCAGTAGTTACAACCAAAGATTTTCCATCTTGAGTATTAATAACAGCAGCATCATCACCAATAATTTCTGGAGGGCAAAATTTTTGCAAAATTTTTAAAAGACCTTGTTCACCAATATCTTTAATTTTCAAAGAACACATAAGTATTATTTCCTTTGTGTAATAGTAACTCTAAAATTAATCGCTACCAAAAATAAGATTAAAAGATAAGTATTGGTATAATTCACTATTGATTCTAGAAAAAGTTTTATATTTAAATATTTACAGTAAATCAGAATCTCTATAGAGTTTTTACGGTTGAGATTTTGATGCTTTTTCTGCTAACTACGGTTAGACATATTTTAAGCGCAATTTCTTTACAAACAATTATTTTAAAGTACGTAGTTCAATTAAATACAACCCCTGTAAGTATAAATTTATAGAGTTTATGCGAATCTCGTTTGAATTTGAGGATACCCTTATTTGCTGCAACGAAAAAGTACCTAGAGAACGCGATCGCGTACCCTTTTTTCAAAAAAAATGGTTTAACGAACCTTTACGTTTAGGTACACAGAACCTACTGTTAGAACTGCAAGCTCGTGGCTGCGACATTTGGATTTATACAACTTCCTACCGTTCCGAAAACTACATTAAATCTTTGTTCAAATTCTATGGAATTACAATCAGTGGTGTAATTGATGGACAGAGAAATATAGAAGAAATCTATAAATTATTTGTCCAACGGAAACCCAATCCACGTAAACCATCAAAATATCCACCAGCTTTCGGAATTGATTTGCATATTGATGATTCAGAAAATCTGATTAAAGAAGCTCAAGAGTTTAACTTTGATGTTGTAATTGTTAATCCCCAAGATGAAGATTGGACGAAACGAGTCATTGAAGCTGTGAATCAAAAAAATTAATGTAGGGGGTGAACGATTGTTCACCCTAATACTCTAAAAAAGTTGTACCCTGCACAAACTTTTAGGGGAACACCCTCAAAATTTCGCGCATTAGCTAAGTTTGTTGTGGTTCGACTAAATTTTCCAACCCTTGAACAACTCTTGCTGATTCAATTTTGTCACCCGCTTTTAGCTCATCCAAAACATCTTTTCCTTCAGTCAGATAGCCAAAAATTGCATAGCGACCATCCAATAAATTACGTCCTGCGGGAGTTAATTCTGGTTCAAACAAAAAGAAGAAAAATTGTGAAGAACCACCATTTACATCTCGTTCTGGACGCGCCAAAGCTAAAGCACCAAAAGCCGAGAAAGGTAGTACAGGCATATCAGTATAGCGTCCAGCTTCTTCCAAAGTAATACCATATGTAGGCGCTTTGTCACCTTCAGCTAAAATTTCTAAAGGAATAGCACGGTATTTTTTAGTTTTTGGGTCAATAAAACCTACTTCTTTACCTACTGGATCGCCAGTTTGTAAAACGTAAGATTCTTCCGAACGGGTAAATTCCAAACCGTTGTAAAAACCTCTTTGTACCAAATCAACAAAATTTCCTGCTGTGAGCGGTGCGCTATAACCATCTAAAACTAAAGTTAGGTCACCTTTAGTGGTTTTCATTTCCACCGTAGCACGACCCTTTAATTGTGGTAAATTACTGTATTCTGCTGGTACTTCATAGGGAAATCCTTGTACCATCAACTGCTCTAAATCGCCAACAATATTTAAAGTTTTGGCTCGTTGTTGCCAAATTTGTTCTTTATCTTTCGCTTCTGTAACTTGCTTAAGAGAATCAACTCCAGACTTCAGTTCAGAAATCAAACTTTGTGCTTGCTCTTTTTGTTCTTGGGGAACACTAGCTAAGATTTTTTCAGGTTTATCAAGAATGCGGGATGCTTTTTTCAAATCGCTTGCGATCGCACCCCAGCGTTTATTAGCTCGTAATTGGTTAGCAATGTCTTCTAAGCTTCTTTGTAATTCTCGTACAGGTTTATTATCAATTGGCAGTGCGTAGCGTAACAACGCTTTACCATCAGTGATCGCATTACCCGCAGGAAGTGCAGCATAACTAGAGGGAGTCCACCCAGTTATACTTATTCCTAAAAATAGTGTTAGTAGCAGTAGTGCAACTAGACTGGTCTTCAACCAAGATTTCAGTATCATGAGATAGCTCAAATGCAGCATCAACTTCTGTGGGCATAAAACCCATCCCTAATTTTCCCACACAATGTAGGGGCGTTCTCGTAAGGACTCACGCTTATAATAAAGGACAAAACGCGATCGCAACACTTAGCCTATGAACACCATCACTCTAAATATTCCCCATCTAAGTGCTGACAACTTTGTTGAACTTTGCCAAGCGAACCAAGACTTGCAGCTAGAACGCGCAGCAACTGGAGAAATCATCGTCATGTCCCCAACGTACCCTTGGACTGGTAAAAAAAATTTTAGTTTAATTGGGCAATTAGCTGCTTGGAACGAACGGAAGGGACTTGGTATCGGTTTTGACTCTTCTACAGGTTTCACTCTTCCTAATGGTGCTGTCAGATCTCCTGATGCGTCATGGGTAAGTAATCAGCAGTGGGATGCTTTAACCGAAACACAACAACAGGAACAGTTTTCTCCCATCGCTCCTGATTTTGTAGTGGAGTTACGTTCAGAAAGCGACTCGCTCAAAAAACTTAGAGAAAAAATGCAGGAGTATATGGATAATGGTGTTCGTTTAGGTTGGCTAATTGATCCAAAAACAAAAACTGTAGAAATTTATCGTCTAGGGCAAGATGTAGAAATATTAGAATCTCCTACAACTTTATCTGGAGAAGATGTGTTGCTAGAATTTGAGTTGAATTTAAGTAAGATTTGGTAAGCTATAAAAGCTTAGGCATATGACTACACTGGCAAATTTCACTCACGCTTATCATAAAGGACAAAGCCTGATAGCAACACTTAACTTATGAATACCATCACTCTAAATATTCCCCATCTGAGTGCTGAAAACTTTGTTGAACTTTGCCAAGCTAACCAAGACTTGCAGCTAGAACGTGCAGCAACTGGAGAAGTCATTCTCATGGCTCCAACGTATCCTTCCACTGGTAAGAGAAATTCTGGTTTAAATGCTCAGCTGTGGAACTGGAATGATCGTACAAATTTAGGTATTGTTTTTGACTCCTCTACAGGTTTCACTCTTCCTAATGGTGCTGTCAAATCTCCTGATGTGTCATGGGTAAGTAATCAGCAGTGGGATGCTTTAACCGAAACACAACAACAGGAACAGTTTTCTCCCATCGCTCCTGATTTTGTAGTGGAGTTACGTTCAGAAAATGACTCACTCAAAAAACTGAGAGAAAAAATGCAGGAGTATATGGATAATGGTGTCCGTTTAGGTTGGCTAATTGATCCAAAAACAAAAACTGTAGAAATTTATCGTCTAGGGCAAGATGTAGAAATATTAGAATCTCCTATAACTTTATCTGGAGAAGATGTGTTACCAGAATTTGAATTGAATTTAAGTAAAATTTGGTAAAATTTTGTCACGCGCTCGTAGCAAAGGCACAAAGAATGATTTTACTTTCCGTCTTTGCATCTACCCTGCGGGAAGCTGCTCCACGTAAGTATGCGTGAGAATCATCCATTAACTTCCTTCGCAGTCACAACTAATTGTTGCCAAATCTGCTGTAGCTTCGTGCGCTTCTCCATTTCTTTAAACTCAGACCAAACTTGAGAAGAAACTTTTCGTAAAAAGATTCGCCATTCTAACTGGACACCTTTTGCTCGTAGTACTCTATCCACAAATTCTTCTACCATAAAATAAGCATCTAAACTTGGCTCGCAAAGCACTTGATGCAATGCTTGTTCTGATTTATCAGCAGCTTCTTTGTGTAACTTCTTCAGTGCTGTCAATATTAGTTCTTCTTGTGTTGGTAGTTTGGCATCTAGCTTCAATTCATCCAATGCAACATCAGAAAATGGTACAGGATTGGCATCTGGTCTAAGTTTTTCCAGATTTTCTCTCACTTGTCTTTGTATCCTACCTGCCCAAGTGACGTTAAATTGGGAAAGAGTTTGAAAACCTAATTTTAAATTTGTAGCGTTCTCTGGTAGTTTGGCTGTAATTACTCTCAGAAACTCTGTTCCTTCTATATCTGCTAATCCATCTAAACGCGGTTTTAATGCTTTTACTACTAAAATTTTCCGATTTTCTAGTGATAGTTGCATTCCACTATCTAATGCTAAAAAATGTTGTAAAAAATGTGTTCTAATTTCATGTAAATATTCATTATATGCTGTATTATAAGACCCAAAAAGATTACGGCGTTCTGCTATTTGCTTAATATTAACTGGAATTCCTGTATCTTCACGACAATCGGCGATCGCCTGTTTTACTCTTTCTTCAAATTCCACGTCTTTATCATGACGATGTTCGCTAAAATATGCTAGCAAATTTTCTAAGTCATTTGTCAGTTCTTTCCAAAATTGCTCAAATAATTGCTCAAATAACAAATCGCTATCACCGTACTGAGCTAAAGCTTTTTCAGCTTTGTCTAATTCTACACGAATTTCTTGTTGAAGTAGTTCTAATCTTTTTTGACAAGCGTGTGCATACTCCCTATCAATATCTTCTATTTTCTCAACTAGGTAGTTGAGAATTGGTTCTAGAATTTGGATATTAGCTTCTTCAGGATCAGAACAATCAGCGATCGCACACCTTTCTACCCTGATAGGTGTTTCCTTAAGTTCTGCTTGCAATTTCTGACATCTATAACTATTATCGCCTCCCTCTGTTCCTTCCTTCGTACGGTTGAGAACCATAAAACAACAACGTGACAAAGGTAAATCTCCTAAAGCTTCCCGTGCTGTTTGATACAACTTGATGTGTGCTTCTCCCCAGACTGCATTGGCTTCTGGTCTACGAACAAATAAGATAAAATCAGCTTCTTCTTTGAGAGTTTTAATTAAACGTTCAGCATCTATTAAATTAGTGTCTCCTAAACCAGGTAAATCTATTAACATTACTTTACCGATATCATCAGCGGGAAAAGAGCAAGAAATTTCAACTTCTTTAACTGCGAGGTAATTAGCTATTTTCTCGCCAGTACCATCTTTAGTATCTTGAGTTACATATTCCCGAATTTGCTTTTCAATAATATTTACAGGAGGCTTACCCAGTAAATGGCGATATTTTTGTAAATTAGAATAATAATCTTTACGTAAATGTCCGTATCTGGCTTTATCAATTTCACTATCTCGTTTATCACTTGGTAATGCTGGGGGTGGGTTTTGGGAGAATTCATCAATACTGATTGGTAAAAAATCCAGGTTTAAAGTTTGATAATAAGGACTTAAGATTTGGTCGCGGAAATCGTGCCAAGAGTAAAATTCTACCTTTGCCCTAGCTTCCTGCAACCCGTCTTCGTGGCGAATCTTACTGAGAGTTCCTGTACAATATCCTTCACCACCATCAGGAATCACAGTATTATTTAGTCCAGTCAGACTGCGTAGCAACCGACTTTTACCTTGTCTTGCATAACCGATGACCGCAATGTTGAGAGTGTCACGCAGAGCGCGATCGCATAGCTGTTGGACTGACATCAATAAAGTATCTATCTTATCTAATAAGCTAAAATCAATATCACCCAAACGCTGGGCAGATATAGAATCTAAACCACGGGCAAGTAATTCTTCGCGGTGCTTTTTAAGATTAACAAGAGCAGATTTCCGAGCCTCCAAAGCAGCCTTGTCACCTTGAATTTTAGCACTAAAAGCTTTACGCTGTTTAATAATTTGTTCAATACGTTGCGCTCTAGTCAGGTTTAGTTGAGTACTATTCATTCTGGTTGTCTCTGATTGCCCCATCTGCTGGATTTACGGTAACATCATGCCTCTAGTTATGTTAGTCGATAACATCCTCGACTGTGTAGTGTAATGGACAGTTAGTGGTGAGAGTGCTGGGTTACAGTTTCCGTTTGAAGAGATAGGTTATTTTCATGAAGGACTGCAAGCGGTAAAACTGAATCGTAAGTGGGGATATGCTAACACAAGCAGTAAAATAGTTATTCCGCCTCAATTTGAAGAAGTTCAAGACTTTTCTCAAGGTTCAGCAGCGAACATAGTGTTATTATGTTATGCTAAATTAAGCGTAGTCGTTATGAGTTTATATAAAAGCATTATGAGCAACCCAACAGTAGAAAACGTAGTAATTATAGGTTCTGGCCCTGCGGGTTATACAGCAGCTATTTACGCGGGACGAGCTAACCTGAAACCAGTTGTCTTTGAAGGGTTCCAAGCAGGGGGTTTACCTGGTGGACAGTTAATGACGACGACTGAGGTAGAGAACTTTCCTGGATTTCCCCAAGGTATAACTGGACCTGCCTTAATGGATAATATGAAAGCACAAGCGGAACGCTGGGGGGCTGAATTATATACAGAGGATGTAATTTCAGTAGATTTAAGTCAGCGTCCCTTCACTGTCCGCTCTGAAGAACGAGAATTTAAAACCCACAGTATTATTATTGCAACTGGGGCGACTGCCAAACGTTTAGGTCTACCTAGCGAGCATGAATTTTGGAGTCGTGGTATTTCTGCTTGTGCGATTTGTGACGGAGCAACACCGTTATTTCACGGTGCAGACTTAGCGGTAATTGGTGCAGGTGACTCGGCAGCGGAAGAAGCAATTTACCTTACTAAATACGGTTCAAAAGTAAATTTGCTAGTACGTTCCGAGAAAATGCGGGCATCTAAAGCTATGCAAGACCGTGTTTTAAATAACCCGAAAATTCAGGTACACTGGAATACAGAAGCGGTAGACATCTTTGGTAAAGGACACATGGAAGGAGTCAAGCTCCGCAATAACCAAACTGGAGAAGAAAGTTTACTCCACGTCAAAGGTTTATTTTATGCGATCGGTCACAAACCCAATACTTCACTATTTGAGGGACAATTAGAACTAGATGAAGTCGGTTATATTGTCACCAAACATGGTTCACCGGAAACTAGTGTAGAAGGGGTATTTGCTGCTGGTGACGTACAAGACCATGAATATCGCCAAGCAATTACCGCTGCTGGTTCTGGTTGTATGGCAGCAATGTTAGCAGAACGTTGGTTATCTGTTAACGCTTTGATTCAAGAATTCCGTCAGATCCACCACACACCTGATAACGAACTAGAAGAACAACCGCAAGCCAAGCCACTAACTTCCGTAGAATTTGATCTAAATACAACTCGTCATGAGGGAGGTTTTGCTTTAAGAAAGCTATTCCATGAAAGCGATCGCCTACTGGTTGTAAAATATGTCTCTCCTGGTTGTGGTCCTTGCCATACGCTCAAACCCATCTTAAATAAAGTAGTGGATGAATTTGACAACAAGATTCACTTTGTAGAGATTGACATTGACAAAGACCGGGATATTGCCGAGAATGCGGGAGTAACCGGAACACCAACGATCCAATTCTTCAAGAACAAAGAACTAGTCAGTGAAACTAAAGGTGTGAAGCAGAAAAGCGAGTACCGCAAGTTGATTGAAAGTAACTTGTAAATGCATACCGTAATGCACCGCTTTCCTATTAACGGTGCGTTACGCTGATGCTGCATGGCACCCTACTGGCTATTAGTCATAGAATTTATTTGCTTAAGGATGCATAACCGTAATATCTTCAGTGAACAGCTAATTACATGCACCTTATAAATAAATTTATTGACCGTAGTAGCTCACCTTATGTCCAAACCAATAGAAGTCCGTAATCCTCGGACAGGAAAATACGATTACGTAATTATACCTCCACCTCCTAAACTATTAACACAATTGTGTAACCGCTTGCGGAGAGCGCAAAAAAACTGGCAACTTCTGAGTGTGGAAGAGCGCATTGAAGCTTTACAGCAATGGAAACAAGCTATAACATCAGCTCAGGATAAACTTACAGAAGCATTAGTTAATGATACAGGAAGAATGTCAATTTCTATATTAGAAATTAATACATTTATTTCTAGTATTGACCGTTGGTGTAATTTAGCACCGAAGTTACTCCAAGAATCTGTACGTGATACTGCCATATCTTTTATCCAATTGCAACAATCAGCCGTTCCTTACCCTCTGGTTGGGGTGATAAGTACTTGGAACTTCCCACTACTACTTTCTACTATTGATGCTATCCCTGCTCTATTAGTAGGTTGTGCGGTTGTAGTTAAACCGAGTGAAATTGCTCCCCGTTTTGTAACACCATTACTAAAAGCTCTTAACAGCGTTCCGAAATTACGGGAGGTTTTAACTTTTATTGAGGGAGCAGGGCAAACCGGGGCAGATTTAATTGATAATGTAGACTTAATATGCTTTACAGGTAGTGTAGAAACTGGGCAAAAAGTTGCCGAAGCTGCTGCGGAACGATTTATTCCGGCATTTTTGGAACTAGGAGGAAAAGATCCAGCGATCGTTTTAGAGTCAGCAGATTTAGACTCAGCAACATCAGCAATATTATGGGGTGCGGTTGTTAATAGTGGACAATCATGTTTCTCTATTGAGCGAATCTACGTGGCTGAATCTATCTTTGAAAAGTTCTACCACCAACTTGTAGCCAAAGCAAGTCGTCTCCAATTAGCTTACCCAACGGTTGATAGTGGAGAAATTGGCCCTATTATTACAGAAAAACAAGCAGCGATTATTGCAGAGCATTTAAAAGAAGCTGAAGAAGAAGGTGCAGTTATTCACTGTGGTGGTAAAGTTGAAGAATTAGGAGGAGGTTGGTGGTGTCGTCCGACAGTGATTACAGAAGTTGATCACGATATGAAGGTGATGAGTGAAGAGACATTAGGCCCGATTATGCCAGTAATGTCTTTTGCTACAGTTGAAGAAGCTATAGAACTAGCAAACGATAGCATTTACGGGTTAAGTGGAGCAGTATTTGGATCCCAAGCTCAAGCATTAGAAGTTGCACACCAAATAGAAGTTGGTGCTATTAGTATTAATGATGCTGCCCTAAGTGGCATTATGCTAGAGGGTGAGAAAAATGCTTTCAAATTCTCTGGTTTGGGTGGTTCCCGGATTGGTGCTGCTGGGTTACAACGATTTTTTAGAAAAAAAGCCTTTTTTATAAAGACAAAATCTATTAATGACTCTTGGTGGTTTAATAGTTAGTAAGATGAATAACTTCTGATAATGGATGAGCATCTAGTAAAACTACTTGTTGCATTTTTTAGATGAATTTCAATCTTGAATTAAAGCGGCTTTTATCTTTGGATAAACTAATTCGTCATCTTCTGAATCATCTTTTAGCCACTCCGAAACGAGCGCAATCATGGAATCTAAAGCTTGCATATCCTGATTGCTATTCTCCTGCTTTACCGAGGAAACAACAATGTTATGTCCAAGTGTATCAAATGTTGCTCTAGAGAAAGGGCCCTCTATAGTCGTATTTGAGGTTTTTGATTGTATTAATTTATCAATCTTTTCTTTAACTTCTAATAATTCTTCTAAGCTAAAATTATCCAATTCAGACAGAACTCCTGAAAATGTGTAAAATTTCATAGCTTCAAAACCCTAAACACTCTAACTATATACTAAAAGATGATATGGCTTTACGGCTAGTCAACCATCTAGAAGCTACTAATCGAACATTCACGGTCAATGGTCATAATCATCTACCAAAAGCCACCGCCTAACTTACCTGCACTGTCAGTGTTAAAAAATACCTATTTTTCAACTCTAATCACTGTCATGTATTAAACGAAGTCGGAACATTTGGGTAGATTAAGTACAAATCTTATATTAGATTATACTATTTGGTATGTGCAAGATATAAGCATAGCTAAAAGTAAAAAGTAGAAGGAGTGCAAAAAAATGCTCACACTCATTGACACACTGAATCTATTATGTAACTATTGCCTCATTTAATAATCATTACTATAATTATTTTTTCACGTCAACAAATATTTATAAATATGGCAAAATCTGAAAAAATCAATTTTTCCACTCCCAGCGGTTTCCCTGAATTTCTTCCTGGAGAAAAGCGTTTAGAAGTATATTTATTAGATATTATTCGTAAGGTTTTTGAAAGTTACGGATTTACCCCGATAGAAACTCCTGCTGTGGAACGTTTAGAAGTTCTTCAAGCTAAGGGTAATCAAGGTGATAATATTATTTATAGCATTGAACCAATATTACCGCCAAACCGTCAAATTGAAAAAGATAAAGCAGGGGAAAGTGGTTCAGAAGCACGCGCTTTAAAATTTGACCAAACTGTACCTTTAGCTGCTTATATTGCTCGTCACTTAAATGAGTTAACTTTTCCTTTTGCTCGTTATCAAATGGATATGGTTTTCCGGGGTGAAAGAGCCAAAGATGGTCGTTTTCGTCAGTTTCGGCAATGCGATATTGATGTAATTTCTCGTAGCCAACTTTCTTTATTGTATGATGCTCAAATGCCTGCTATTATATCAGAAATATTTGCAGCAGTCAATATTGGAGATTTTATTATTAGAATTAATAATCGAAAAATTCTCACAGGTTTCTTTAGATTTGTAGGTGTAGAACCAGATAATATTAAAACTTGTATTAATATTGTGGATAATTTAGAGAAAGTTGGTGAAAGTAAGGTAAAAGAAGAGTTAGAGAGTCAGAACTTAGCACCAGAGAAAGCTCAAGAGATAATTGATTTTATTAATATTAAAGGTTCTGTTGATACAGTTTTGGCTCAACTCAAGCAGTTAGCGGAAATAGTTACAGATGCTGAAGAATTTGAAGTTGGAGTTACTGAATTAGATACGGTAATTGCTGGTGTGAGAAATCTGGGAGTACCAGAAAATAGATTTTGTATTGATTTAGCGATCGCTCGTGGTTTAGACTACTACACAGGTACGGTTTACGAAACAACATTAATCGGGCATGAAGCTTTGGGTAGTATTTGTTCTGGTGGGAGATATGAGGAGTTAGTTGGGACATTTTTAGGTGAAAAACTGCCAGGGGTTGGTATTTCCATTGGCTTAACTCGTTTGATGAGTCGGTTGTTAAAAGCAGGTATTTTAGAAACTCTTGCTCCCACACCAGCTCAAGCAATGGTGGTAAATCTACAAGATGAATTAATGCCATTATACTTGAATGTTTCTCAACAACTCCGCAAAGCTGGTATTAATGTGATTACTAGCTTTGATAAGCGGGGTTTGGGTAAACAGTTCCAACAAGCTGAAAAGCAAGGAATTCAATTTTGCATAATTATCGGTTCAGAAGAAGCGACAGCTAAAAAATCTTCTTTGAAAGATTTAAAAAGTGGTGAACAACTAGAAGTTCCTTTAGAAAATTTGCCAGCGGAAATTCAACGTCGATTAGTATGATTAGCCGAAGAAGTAGATTACAGATTTATCAGGTATAGTGTCTCTTGTCACAACAGTCTCCTAAATCTTCGAGAATTGTTTCCAATTCTTGCCAAGTTACATCTTGTAGCAGTACTCTTTGTCCCGGTGGTATATGAATGCGCTTTAATTCGAGTAACATTATTATCAGGAATAAGGATTAGTTGCTGTTATAGCCATTGTGTCTACTCTCTGAGGGTCATTTTTCAATTCTTGGCTGCAAGAAGTTTGCGAACACCAGGGGAACGAAACCCGAGAATAATGTCTTTGCGGTCAACCCCCTGCTGAATTAGTTCTCGATCAATAAAAATCTCAGTGCTGTTGTGCTGGATCCAAATTTGACCCTCGATAATATCTAGTTGCATCGCACATCCGTAAATGCGGTATTCATTTTGCCATTCGTTATGCATGACTAAATAGCGATCGCGCACTGGATCGAAAATTAACTGTGCTTGCACATCATTAGTTGCAAATTTTTGTAAAAAATCACATACAATTTGACGGTATTCCTCTATTCGATCCATTGTTCTATGACCTCCTGAACGGGATTATAATTAATTAATCGAACCTTGTATTTGTCAATAACTGTTTTAGCTGGTTCAAAGCGTAAAAAGGTTTGATAAGTATCTATGGGTACAGCGAGATATAGAATACGTTCTGGCTCATTGGAAACTTCCAGAGCAGCTTGGTAATTGAGAAACTGACCCAAGGCTGTATGAAATTCAGAAATGGTCGATCCACCAGCAAAGCTTTTTATTTCTACTGCTATTTTACGTCCTTCCTTCTCGGCTGCGATTGTGGGTTCTGCTGCTAAGTCAATATAAACATCCACAATACCGTAGCGCAACTGGTAAGGGTCGTGAGTAATAATCCAACCATCTTTTTGAAGCGCAGTTTTGACGGTGTTGTGAAAAAGGTCTTTTGCCATACTCAACTATTGCTTTTTGGTCATTGGCAGATGTGTAAAATTATCTTTTAGGTATATATTATCTCACCTCTACCCCCCAACTTTTCTAAATCTTTCAAGTTACTAGAAAATTTATGATTCTCAAGAAAGTATGCTTGTTGGGCACGTAACATAGAACCAAGATAGGTTCTTCCTTCTGACTGTGCTGTTTTCTTTTTCAAATTGACCCACATTCCGTAAAGTCGGTTACTATTGACGGTATGGAAGACGTAACAAGCAGGACTTTCAAACTAACGAATATTACTGTTGTCATTGTGACAATTTGACCCCCTGCGTAGGAACATCCCTGATAATAGCGGTAGTTCAGTAATGACTTTCCAACTGTCAGTAGTAATTTTCTTCTCAATTAGGGCAAAATTACCGTAAAGATAATAATTAGTTGCTGTTATAGCCCTTGTGTCTATTCAGTAAGTGCCACTTTATCTATTTTGATCTCAAAATTTGTCTTCTAGTTAACTTGACCCTCGTTAACTAGACGGAAGATACTTTGCTGGTCAATAAGTAAAAGCAACAAAAATCTCCGTACACATTAGTAAAATTTAACGCTTGATATGTTGAGTAGAAAACTGGATAAAAAATTACTCGGCGCCATAATTATGGTTGCGATCGCTTTATTCTCTATTGTGGTTGTTCCCATGTTGACACCACAACAGGTGATAGCTCAACCAAAAGTTGATTGTACTAAAGCAGTAGCAACACCAGAACTAAAATACTGTTCACAGCAATCTTATAAAGCAGCTGACGCAAAACTGAACCAAGCTTACCGAAAAGTTCTTTCCACTTCTAGAGGTGAAGCAAGACAGTTGTTAATCACAGCACAAACTGCATGGATCAAATTTCGGGATAACAACTGTAATTTTGAAGTATACTCTTCTCGTGGTGGTACAGGTTATGAAATCTTCCGCAATGGTTGCTTAGAAAAACTGACTAATGAACGCACCAAAGGTTTAGAAAATTATCTATCCTCAAGGTGAAGAACCTAAATTAATCTGAGTAATGACTTTAACTTTATATTTCCTCCGTCACGGACAAACAGAATGGAGTCGCAAAAATTCCTATTGCGGTTCATTAGATCCAGAATTAACACCTGATGGTTTGGAAATGGCTGCTTCTTTTGCCACAGCATACACTTCTACTTCTTGGAAGGCTATTTTTTCCAGCCCAATGCGACGTACTTTAGCTACTGCAAAACCATTGTGTGAAGCAGTTAATATGGAACCACAATTGCGAGATGGTTTAAAGGAAATAAACTACGGTAGTTGGGAAGGAAAATCACCAGAAGATGTAGCCAAGGAATTTCATGATGATTACATCCGTTGGTTAGCTGACCCAGGCTGGTATGCACCTACCGGTGGAGAAATGGCTGTGGCGATCGCATCTCGTGCAATGCAAGTCATCGAAGAAATTAAGCGAACCTACAATGATGGTAATATATTAGTTGTTTCCCACAAGGCAACCATTAGAATTATGCTGTGTAGTCTTCTGGGAATCGACGTTGGTCGCTTCCGCTATCGTTTAGGATGTCCAGTTGGTTCTGTTAGTATTGTCGAGTTTACTTCTCATGGTCCTTTACTCAAAGCTTTAGCAGACCGTACTCATCAAGATGAACGGTTAAGAAATTTACCAGGAACTTAGGTAGTTGGTTGATAGTTGGTGGTAGTTTCTTGGTATTTGTTAATACTTTACTATCTACTACCACATTTTATGCTTCCCCAAATTGAAACGATTCCCCTACGTCAAATGGCTTCTGGTGATGTACTGTCACTACAAGTCTACAAGTTTATCGGTACAAAGCCTGGTAAAAAAGTTTATATTCAATCTAACCTCCACGGTGCAGAAATTGCTGGTAATGCGGTTATTCACCAGCTAATTGAGTTTTTATCCACGGTAAATAAAACAGATTTAGTAGGAGAAATTTGGTTACTTCCTATTTGTAATCCTATGGGAACTAATGAACGTACACATCATTTTTCCCCTGGTAGATACTGTGTATACGAAGGGAAAGACTGGAACCGGATTTTTTGGGATTATGAAAGTGAAGTTGATGATTTAACAGCTTTTGCAAAATCTCAACTTCAACTAGATATTGAGGTCGTTAGACAAAATTATCTAACTATAATTCAAGAAAAGTTTGCAGAAATTTTAGAAAAAATTAATTCTTCTTGTGGTGTACCTTACACTAAAAGGTTCAGCTACCAATTACAATCTCTTAATTTAAATGCGAATTACTTAATTGATTTACATAGTTCTTCAAATCAAGGTTTAAATTATTTGTATTACTTTCGTAATCGTGATGATAGTGCTAAATATTTCTTGCTAGATATCGGTATTTTACTAGACAAGTATGATGGTGATGCTTTTGATGAAGCGTTTATTAAGCCTTGGTTAGCACTGGAAGATTGTTTTACTAAGTTAGGTAAAGAAATTAAATTTGATGTCGAAGCTTGGACACTAGAACTTGGTACAGCAATGCAGTTCATACCAGATTCTGTTACCAAAGGTGTGCAGGGGATAAAAAATTATTTAGCTTATAAAGGTGTCTTACAAAATATTGATACTACTTTTAGGCAAATCACTTTCAAAGCAAGAAGTCAGTCTATGAAATATTATGCTCCTGTTGGTGGAATGGTGCAATCAAGAGTGGAATTAGGTAATGAAGTGAAAACAGGAGATAGATTATATCAAATTCTTAGTTTTAATAAACAGGGTATGCTACCCACTGTTGTTGATATATGCGCGGTTGAAGATGGTTTGGTTTATGATGTCGCTATTAATCAAGCTGTGAATGAAGGTGAATTTGTGTTGGGGATTTTATCCTAAATATGCCAGAAATAGATCCGGGTGAGGGCGGGTTGGAATTATGATTTCGGGTTTACTTGTAATATTGTCGCTTTCCCCCGCACGCCAGTCCACTCAACGGAGGAGACCTCCGCACGTGGCTGGCTCCCGTACATCTAGTTTATGATCTAGGTGAGGGCGGGTTGGAATTATGATTTGAGGACATCTTTATATAAAACCTGCCCACACTCTAATTTAGTCGTTTTCGTCTAGGGATACTATGCCAGCGCCTGGAATATTAGCAATATTCATTTGACGTTGTGCAACATTTTCTTCTTCGTTGATTTCTGGTTCTTTAAGAGTGTCTTCGTGGACTTCACCTTTATCTACTTCATGAACTTCACCTGTATCTGGCATATTTTCCAGGTTCATAGACTGAACTCCATCCTTAGCGTCAGAAAAATTGATGGGTGGATTTGGTTTTTCAGAAGTCATGGTTTTCTATGTAATGTGTGTTTCTTTATTACTTAGCTTAATTAAATATTAGGTAGTAAACATCACTCTTTGGAAACAAGATACTTCGTATATTCAACTACAAAATACGGCAATTATGCTACCATCACTTACAGAATAATGCTTGATTAATTACTTAAAATACCCATTAAAGAGCATTTACGTTCCTTAGCAGTGTATTTGTATTGGTATCAATAGCTTATCTGCACGCAGGATTATGCGATGATTTCTTGACTTCATTTTTTTTAAGATTTGAACGATTAAATAAATTTAGTAGTAGATTTAAACTTAGACCAATGTGTAGATAGTTTCTTTGGGGTGTCCCAGACCCCGTACTTACATTACAGGCTAGTTGTATGTTTGTATTGTCTCTAATAATCAACCCACTTATACCGTGTAAAAAATGATGGTGGAGCTACAAGTGAATAGTATTGACAATGACATCTTCTCTTTTTCTGGAGAAGTAATGATTCCACAGGCTCCTCCTGGTTTTAAATCAGGTTTTATCGGCATTATTGGTCGCCCTAATGTCGGTAAATCTACGTTAATGAATGAATTAGTAGGACAAAAAATTGCTATAACTTCCCCAATCGCTCAGACTACACGTAATCGTTTGCAAGGTATTGTCACCACCCCAGAAGCCCAGTTAATATTTGTGGATACTCCTGGAATTCATAAACCTCACCATCAATTGGGAGAGGTATTGGTGCAAAATGCCAAAATAGCCATAGAATCGGTCGATGTGGTGTTATTTGTTGTTGATGGAACAACTGCTTGTGGTGCAGGCGATCGCTATATTGCTGATTTAATCGGTCGTACCAAAACACCAGTAGTTTTGGGTTTAAACAAAATCGACCAACAACCAATAGATTCACAACTTCTTGATGAAAGTTATAGTTACCTAGCAAAAACTCATAAATGGCAAGTAGTTAAATTCTCTGCCAAAACTCGTACAGGTTTACCAGAACTGCAACAATTATTAATTGAACAGTTGGATGTAGGACCTTTATATTACCCACCAGATTTGGTAACAGACCAACCAGAACGGTTTATCATGGGAGAATTAATACGGGAACAGATTTTACTGCTTACCCGAGAAGAAATTCCTCATTCGGTGGCGATCGCTATTGACAAAGTAGAAGAAACACAATCAATTACCAGGGTACTGGCCACAATAAACGTTGAAAGAGATTCTCAAAAAGGGATTCTGATTGGCAAAGGAGGTGCAATGCTCAAATCAATTGGTAGCGCAGCGCGGGAACAAATACAAAAGTTAATTTCCGGCAAAGTATATTTAGAATTGTTTGTGAAAGTCCAACCAAAATGGCGTCAGTCTCGCATGAGTTTGGCTGAGTTGGGGTATCGTGTAGAAGAATAGAAGTTGTGGTTGTAGAAAACACTAATTCTGAACTCACAATCTGTAAAGAGTAGTACAGGTTGGCGAAAATCCAACTTCCGTATACGACAATAGAAAAGCTTAATAGGTAAGGTTTCTTCACCTTTTTAATTTTTCTTTCACCTTTTGGTATGGTGTGTCCCTATTATTTCTAACTTAATAAAATGTCTCCTGATTATACTCCCCTTAATCTGCCAGTCGATGCTCCGCCATTACGTGTGTTAATAGTGGAAGATGACCCAATGATGCAGTTAGGACTAGAAAGTTCATTAATGGCGCATCCGCAGTTAGAAATAGTCGGACAAGCAGAAGATGGGTATTTAGGAGTACAAGCAGCTTTAAAATTAAAACCAAATGTAGTGGTAATGGATATAGGTTTACCAAGGCTTGATGGGATTGCAGCAACACAGCAAATCAAGCAAGCATTACCGGAAACTCATGTGGTAATGCTGACATCCCATCAAACAGAAACAGAAATTATTGCCGCACTATCTAGCGGTGCTGATGCATATTGTATCAAAGGAGCAAATGTAGAAAGATTATTGAGTGCGATCGCTGCTGCCATTGAAGGTGCAGCTTACCTAGATCCTCAGATAGCGAGACGAGTGATAGAAAACCTCAAACCTCCGTCTCCCACAGGAAATACAGCAAATTTATCTCAGCGTGAGTTAGAAGTATTAAAGCTGATGGTAGAAGGTTTTAGTAATCCCCAAATTGCGGAGAAATTATACCTCAGTCCGAACACCATCAAAACCCATGTCCGAGGAATTATGAACAAACTTGCTGTTGATGATCGTGTTCAAGCAGCGGTTGTTGCTTTACGTACTGGATTAGTCTGAGGAGTGCGGAGTGCAGCACTCAGCACTCTTTACTTACCCTCGCAATACAGCATCTAACAACAAACCAGCACCGAAACGTACAGGATCAGTACAAGGTAATTTTGTTTCAGCTATAGTTTGTGCGATCGCATCTCGTGCAGCGCTTTCTTCTAAGTGACGAGTATTAAGTGCTATACCGACTACAGGAGTACGCATAAACGCACCACCAGCACTAGCGACAGTTTCATAAAGATTAATAACTTCTGATAACGGTGGAATTTCCACAGTATCAATCACATGAGTTTGTCCAGCACGATGTACTAATATCATCTGTGTTGGCTGAGAACCCCGTATTAATGGTAATGTTGCCGTAGAGCCTGGGTGCAACAAAGAACCTTGCCCTTCTATATGTAGAATGTCATAATTTTTGCCATAGCGCATGACCATCTGTTCCACCGCACCAGCAGCATAATCGACTCGCACAGCATCTAGGGGTACACCATCTCCTTCTAACATCAAACCAGTTTGTCCTGTAGCCAAGAATTTAGAACGTCGTCCTCGCAATCTTGATATATGATGCAATTCTAAACTTGTTGACATTTTGCCAACAGCCATGTCTGTACCCACTGTCAATACTCGTCGGCAGGAAAGTGTACGAGCCGCCCCCGTAGCAATACTGATATTTGGAGGCTCTTTTCTCACATCCCAAATAATTTGTCCTGGTTTTAATAATGCCTTTAACTCTGGCATATTTCCCAAAGCGGTGTGTAAACCATTGACTAAAGACATTCCAGCACCTATAGCATCCTTGAGTTCGTGCCAATAATCGTCTGGCAAAACTCCACCTTTAGGAGCAATACCAATTACCAAAACTTCAGGTTTATACTGTAATGCTGCTGTAACTGATGAAACAATGGGCACATTACGCTTGATACCTGTTATTTCTATTAATGATTGCCCTGCTGATTCTCGGTCAATTACTGCTACAATTTGAGCCTCACTATAGCGTAAAAGCGATAGACCTGTTTTACCATGAGTTCCTTTGAGTTGCTCATGCAGCAGGATCGCTACTTTCTGATTAAGCGCAAGACGCACTACGTTGCACCCCCAAACCTGGTAAGTTATTTAATATAAGTTTTCCTTGTTGCAAAGATGCACCCACGAATGGGTCATCGATTAAATTCAGGTGGCTATCTAAATCCAAGTAGTCTGCTAATGGTGCAAGCTGACAAGCAGCTGTGTTTGCTAAAGAACTGTCAGAATAACAACCAAACATTACTCGCAAAGAATGCGATCGCGCTGTATGCACCATCCGCATTGCTTCCGATAACCCACCTGATTTCATCAGCTTGATATTAACACCATCTACGCAATTTGCTAACTGAGGAATGTCAGTACTACTAAAGCAGCTCTCATCAACAAAGATAGGTAAAGGAGAATTTTGCTTAAGTTGAGTTAAATTTCTTTCCTCTCCTCGTAATAGAGGCTGTTCTACATACTCTACACCCATATCGACCAGCCAATTACACATCAGTTGTGCATCTTGTAAACTCCAACCTCCGTTTGCATCAACATACAACTGTAAGGATGGTGCTTCTTCTCGCACTGCTACTAACATTTTTCTATCAGCATTAATACCATCCGGACTACCCAGTTTTACCTTCAAAATCTTAATATCAGTAAATTGTAACCAATCTCGTACCCTGGCTCTTGCGGCTTCAGGTGTATTAATCCCAATTGTTACAGAAGTTGGTACTATAGCATTTGGATCAAGTCCCCAAAGCTGCCATAATGGTAATCCTGCTTGTTTTCCTAACCAATCGTGCATTGCCATATCTAATGCAGCTTTAGCAGAAGTAGGAATCTTATTAGTTACTGCTTCTATTTCTTGACGTTGCATCGGGTTAAATTTTTGCAACAATGGTGCTATTTCCAACAATGCTTGTTTTATTATGTCTGTTGATTGACGATGATTTCCCACACCAAAGGGTGATGCTTCTCCCCATCCTTCAATGTTATCTTCACAAATTCTTACCCATATATTTGTTGTTTGTGCAGTTGTTCCACGGCTAATAGTTAATGGAAAACGTTTATTTACAGTAAATTTTTCTACATGAATTTGCATTTTGATTTTTTGATAATTCCTAATTTTAGCTTATATCCCCGACTTCTTAAAGAAATCGGGGATATGGATACAAAATTTTCAGAATGTTGTTATTTAGCGATCGCATATAATATTAACACAAATTTAAAAGGTAACAGGGAGATATCCATAATTAAAATTAGAGAATTTTAATGAGAGAACGTATTTTTTTCTTGTACTGTGCGTCGCACTTTAGCTTAGCTAACGAAGAAAATATGTTTATTTGTTTTCATAAATCAATAATGTGGAAGTACTTTTATTTGGCGGTTCAATTTCTTTTCTGTTCCCTATTCCCTATTAAAATATACATGACTAACTTAAAAAAATGGCGAATTTTACAATCACAAATGGTACTAAACCATAAGTGGTGTCAAGTCAGACGAGATGAGATAGAATTACCAAATGGTCAAGTTATTGATGATTTTTTTGTTTTTATTAAACCAGATGTTGCCTTAATATTACCGATTACTACTAATCAAGAGATTATTTTTGTCAAACAATACAGACACGCAGTCGGTGATTTTTTCATAGAGCTTCCTGCTGGTGGTTTTGATCCAGAACAAGAGGATTCAGAAAGTGCAGCTATTAGAGAACTGCAAGAAGAAACAGGATACACTGCCCAAAATATCAAAAAAATTGCTACACTTTATGATAAACCAAACAAAGATACTAATAAGATACATTTATTTTTAGCAGAGAATGTCATCAAAACTAGCGAGCAAAATCTAGATATTACAGAAGAAATAGAAGTAATCTTAATTCCTATAGATGCTGTTTTAGACAAAATTACCAAAGGTGAAATTTGTGTTGCAGGTAGTATTGCTGCTTTACTATTAGGTTTAAATTTTCTTCGTGCTAGTCATGATTAAAAGGGAACAGGGAACAGGGAACTCGTAAAAATTATTGTAGAGACGTAAGGATTGGAACGTCTCCCAAAATTTCCCTAGATTTTCCACTGTTGCAAAATATAAGAGTAGAACCACTCTTTATCTACCTGATCCATTGCATAAATTTTCTTGCCTCCTGACATAATTTTAGTACGACCTTGACTAATACCAGTAGGAATAATTTCTGTTTCCCACTCTTTTAATTGAAACGCTTCTGGATGTCCAAGATAAGCCGTTGCCAAAACATCCCATGCATAATAATCTTGGGGAATAACTAATGCATAGCACTGTCCAATCAAATCAGATATTGGATACTGACGCTGTTTGCCTAATTTCTTCACAAACTCTGATGTTACAGGTACAGTGTTAGTTATATCCAGAGGACACATAATCACTTCGATTTGAGTTTGCCATACTTGGGCTGCGGAAATTGGATCCCAATAAACATTCCATTCAGCAGAACCATCATGACGGGGTTCAAAATTTTTCTCGACATTACCATGCACATTTAACGCACCACCCATCCAGACGATTTTGGCAATTTTCTCTACAATTTCTGGTGCATTTTCTAACGCGACTGCAACTGTTGTCAACGGACCTGTCACCATCAGCGTTACAGGTTCTGGTGCTGCTTGCAAGACTTTTATCATAAAATCTTGACCAGTTTCTGCAACTAAAGGCGTGCTGATGGTGTCGTTTTGGTTGAGAATGGGGAGATGGTCAACTACGTAGGAATCACGACGATAAAGACGAGGAAAAGGATTGATACCGCGTACAGTACTTTCAGCAACAGGGATATGGGAACCATCCATTAAGTCTAGAATTTTGCGTGTAGCACTAACAGCAGGTTGGGCAAAACAATCAGCGGGTGTGACAACTACACCGAGGAGTTGGATATGTTCCATCGTCATAAGTAGCGTAGTTGCTAGATAATCATCTACACCACCATCGTGATCCATTAATACAAGTTGTTTAGACATAGGATAATACAGAAATGGACGAATTTATGCAGGCTGCGATCGCCGAAGCAAGACAAGGTAGAAAAGAGGGTGGTATCCCTATTGGTTCTGTACTTGTCAAAGATGGCAAAATAGTCGGCAGAGGACATAACAAGCGTGTACAAAACAGCGATCCAGTTACTCATGCCGAAATAGATTGTCTACGTAATGCTGGTAGACTCGGCAGCTTTCGGGGTACAACACTCTATTCAACCTTAATGCCATGTTATTTGTGTGCTGGTGCAGTTGTCCAATTTGGCATTAAAAGAGTCATAGCAGCAGAATCTAAGACTTTTCCCGGTGCTAAAGAATTTATGGTATCCCGAGGTGTGGAAGTAATTGATTTAAATCTTAATGAGTGTGAGCAGATGATGAGTGAGTTTATTACTGAACAACCAGAATTGTGGAATGAGGATATTGGGGAGTAGGGGAGAGGGAGTGAGAGGAATTTTCTGGTAGATAGTCAGAATTTTGAGAATTTTCTGGCAGAAAGTTTTGATTTTTCTGGTAGATACAGCGGTTTTTAACTTAGCGAGGTACACTGGTAGGGGCACGGCGTGCGAAATATTGCAGGTGAATGAAAAATCCTACCGATGCCGTGCCCCTACGAGGTAATATAGCTGTACCTCATAAACCTGCAATCTGTTGTAGTTAGAATTTTGAGAATTTTCTGGTTCTTCCCCTCTCCTCTTCTTCCCCTCTCCCCCTTTCCTCCAGAAACTTCTTAAACATGATCCTATCTGGTAAGGAAGTTTGGGCACCTGGTCTTGTTGCTGCTAAAGCACCTGCTGCTGCACCCCAAATTACGGCTTGATGTAAAGAATGTCCTTCTGCAAGTGCTGCTGCTAATGCTCCGTTAAAAGCATCCCCAGCAGCCACTGTATCAACTGCGGATACAGTAAATGCAGGTGTAAAGAAGGTTTCTTCAGCAGTGGCACAAATTACACCTTGGACGCCTAATTTTATGATCGCATTCTTAACTCCGCGATCGCGTAGCTGCACTGCTGCTTTGGTTGCACTTTCTCTACTATTCACAGGAAAGCCAACCAACTGAGCTGCTTCTACTTCATTAGGTGTGATAATATCCACCAAAGGAAAAAGCTCGTTTGGTAAATTAGATTGTACTGGTGCAGGGTCAAGAATTACCATTACTCCTGCATCTTTTGCTGCTTTTGCCGCTGCAACTACGGTAAATATGGGAATCTCTAATTGTAAAAGTAAAGATTTTGCTCCCGGTAATAACTGTGATAACCTCTCCACATCTTCCTGATTGACTAGTCCATTTGCACCAGGAATCACAATAATTTGGTTTTCCCCTGCATCATCTACAGTGATAATTGCTACACCAGAGCTAACAGTTTCATCTACAAACACATTCTCTGTTTGGACACCAGCAAGTTGTAAATTCTGCAACAGTTCTGCACCAAAACTATGAGTTCCCACCCGTCCTACCATGTGTACAGGAACTTTTAAACGTGCCACTGCTACTGCTTGGTTCGCTCCTTTACCACCTGGTACAGAGAAAAAATCACGTCCCAGCAGCGTTTCTCCAGCCATAGGTAGACGGGGTGCAGTTGCTACTAAGTCTTTATTAATACTACCAAAGACGATAACAGCCATATCAATTACTGCCTTAATATTGCTGGTTATCTTATCAATATTTTTGTGGGAATACTAAATTGATGACAAATTTACCTTAATGTGGTCTAAGATAACATGGCTACTCCTACCATCAACTTACCCGGATATCAAATCACAGAGTTCGTCTATGAAAGTGCGCGGACTATAGTTTACCGAGGAGTTCAAGAAAATGATAAACTCCCGGTGATTCTGAAATTGATGCGGAAAGAGTATCCCAACTTCCATGAAATTGTTCAGTTTCGTAACCAATACACCATTACCAAAAATTTAAATATCCCAGGTGTTATTAAACCGTTGAAGTTGCAGCCTTATCAAAACGGTTATGCTTTAGTAATGGAACTTGGCGGAATTTCCCTGAAATCTTACATGAAGCAGTTTCCTGGAAATGCATTACCGATCAATAAGTTTTTAGCGATCGCTATCCAAATCACTACGATTTTAGACGAAGTACATAGCGCTAGAGTAATTCATAAAGATATTAAACCTGCGAACATTCTAATTAACTTAGAAACTAAGCAAATTCAACTTATTGATTTCAGCATTGCTTCTCTGCTTCCTAAAGAAACCCAAACTGTTAAATCTCCTAATGTTTTAGAAGGAACTTTAGCGTATCTTTCTCCAGAACAAACTGGACGTATGAACCGAGGGATAGATTATCGTAGCGATTTTTACTCTTTAGGTGTAACTTTTTATGAGCTATTAACAGGACAATTACCTTTTCTCAGCAACGACGCAATGGAGTTAATACATTGTCATATAGCTAAGTCACCGATACCAGCAAATAAAATTAACTCTCATATCCCAGTAGTTTTAGCAGAAATTATTAATAAATTAATGGCAAAAAATGCCGAAAATAGATACCAAAGTTTATTAGGATTAAAGTTTGATTTAGAACAGTGTTTACATCAGTTAAATACTCAAAATGAAATCAGTAGCTTTGAATTAGCAACAAGAGACATCTCTGAACGTTTTATTATTCCAGAAAAACTTTATGGACGTGAAACAGAAGTTCAAATGCTACTAGCAGCATTTCAAAGAGTTAGTAGTCATCAGACAAAAATTGAAATGATGTTGGTAGCAGGATTTTCTGGTATAGGTAAAACTGCTGTAGTGAATGAAGTTCATAAACCGATTGTTGAACAACGAGGTTATTTTATTAAGGGTAAATATGACCAGTTTCAGCGAGATATCCCATTTTCAGCAATTGTCCAAGCATTACGCGATTTAATGCAGCAGCTTGTTAGTGAAAATGACATTGATATACAAAACTGGAAAGATAAAATACTAGCTGCTTTAGGAGTTCAAGGACAAGTAATTACTGATGTAATCCCAGAGTTAGAGTTAATAATTGGAAAACAACCTAATGTACCGCAATTAGAGGGTGTAGCAGCACAAAATCGTTTTAATTTGTTGTTCCAAAAATTTATTGAAGTATTTACAAAAAAAGACCATCCATTAGTAATTTTTCTAGATGATTTACAATGGGCTGATTCTGCATCACTAAAATTAATTGAAATATTAATGACGCAAAGCGACGCAGGTTATTTACTAATTATTGGTGCTTATAGAGATAATGAAGTTAGTTCGGTACATCCTTTAATGTTAACGTTAGATAAGATTAAAGATGAAAATGCAATTATTAATACTATTACTCTCAAACCACTGCAAATATTTGATTTAAATCATCTCGTCGCAGATACACTAAATTGTCATGAAGAATTTGCAAAACCTTTAACAGAACTAATTTATCAAAAAACTAAAGGTAATCCATTTTTTAGTACCCAGTTTTTAAAAGCTTTATATCAAGATAAATTAATTACTTTTGATTTTCCTCAGTCTCAACAAGCATTGGGAGATAAGAGAGGATGTTGGCAATGTGATATAACTAAAGTACGCGAACTAGCACTTACAGATGATGTTGTAGAGTTTATCGCAATTCAACTACAAAAGTTGCCAGAACTAACTCAAGAAGTATTAAAATTAGCTGCGTGTATTGGAAACCAATTTGAACTAGAAACTCTTGCAATTGTATGTGAAAAATCTCAACCAGAAACTGCAACTTTATTATGGAAAGCTCTACAGGAAAGTTTAGTTATTCCTGCAAGCGAAATCTATAAGTTTTATCAAGATAAAGAATCACCAATAATTAGTATTAAAGAAGCAAAAAATCAATTAGAAATTAACAACACACAAACACTTAGTTATAAATTCTTACATGACCGCATACAGCAAGCAGCATATTCATTGATTCCGGAAGATAAAAAACAAACTACACATTTAAATATTGGTCGATTATTATTAAGAAACACAACTGAGAGAGAAGAAAAAGTTTTTGATATTGTTAATCATTTAAATATTGGCTCAGAATTAATTACCAATGAGTTAGAACGAGATGAACTAGCGCAATTAAACTTGATAGCTGGTCAAAAAGCAAAATTATCAACTGCTTATACTGCTGCTAATAATTATTTTTCCTGTGGAATCAAATTATTAAAAGCTAACGGTTGGGAAAAACAATATAAATTAACCCTATCTTTACATGAAACAGCGTCAGAAGTTAGTTACTTGAGTGGAAACTTTGAACAATCAAATAAATTACTCGCTCAAATATTTAAATACGCTGATTCTTTGCTAGATAAAGTTAAAGCATATGAAATCAAGATTCAGTCGTGTTTAGCTCAAAATCAGCTAGAAAAATCAGTTACTATTGCACTTAATGTTTTAGAACAATTAGGAGTAAAAATACCTGAGCAAGTCAACCAAGTACAAACTTTACTTAGTCTAGCTAATACTAAATTAGCTTTATTAGGTAAGCAACCACAAAACTTGATTCAGTTACCGGAAATGAAGTCAGTTGAAAAGTTAGCAGCTATGCGAATTCTTGCAAGCTCACTGTCAACTACTTACATTGCTCGTCCTAAATTACTACCATTGGTTATATTTACAATGGTCAATCTATCAGTTAGATATGGGAATACAGATTTATCTGCTTTTGCTTATGCTTGGTATGGGCTGATTCTTTCTACTGTATTAGAAGATATTGAATCTGGCTATTCATTTGGACAATTAGCATTACAAATTGTAGACAAATTTAAGGCTCAACATATTCAATCTAAGGTATTATTTATAGTTAATGTTTTTATTAATCATTGGCGTGAACCTGTAAAAAATACAGTAGCACCTTTAATAGAAGCTTACAAATGTGGAATTGAAACTGGAGATATAGAGTATGCGTGCTGGTCAATAAACGGAATTACTTTCCATCAATATTCCACTGGGAAAGAACTATCTTCTTTAGAAAGAGAAATATACGCTTATAGTCAAGTTATCAAACAATTTAAACAAAATAATGCTCTCCTCTACACTGAAATATACCGTCAAGGAATGCTAAATTTATTAGGAAAATCAGTAAATCCTTCTCAGTTGGTTGGGGAAGCTTATGATGAAACTACAGCTTTCCCATTACAAGTACAAGCGGATGATCGTACTGGTATTGTTCACTCTTGTGTTAGTCAATTAATCGTTGCTTATATTTTTGGTGAATATTCTCTCACTTTAGTTAAGGGAGATTTAGCAGAAAAATATTTAGATGCAGGGAAAGGTTTAGCACATATTATTCCTTTCTATTTTTATACATCACTAGCTAGACTTGCTTTATATCATAATGAACAAAATCTTCAAAAACAGATTCTGAAAATAGTTGCATCTAATCAGCAAAAAATCAAAAAATGGGCAAAATATGCACCAGTTAATACTTTCACGAAATTATATTTAGTAGAAGCAGAAATTTATCGTGTTAAAGGTAAATACTTGCAAGCATTTGAATTATATGATCGCGCTATTGCAATAGCAAAGGAAAATGAATACATTCACGAAGAAGCATTAGGGAATGAACTTGCTGCTAAGTGTTACCTAGAATGGGGTAAAGAGAAAATTGCTCAGACTTACATGATTGAAGCATATTATTGTTACTCTCGCTGGGGTGCAAAAGCAAAAGTAGAAAATTTAGAAGAAAATTATCCGCAATTACTGACTCTTATCTTAGAAGAAGGAAGAAATAATCTTCAGTCTGATAAAACTATTTCTCATCAAACTGTGACTTCTACTGGTAGTATTTCCGATTTTCTTGATTTAGAAAGTATTGCCAAAGCTTCTCAAACCATTAGTAGTGAAATTGAAGTTGATAAAGTAGTTGCTAAATTAATGCAATTAGTTATGGAAAGTGCTGGTGCTAGTAAGTCTGTTTTAATGCTGTTGAAAGAGAAAGAGCTAGTCATCGAAGCGATCGCATCTTTTGTAGGTGAAGACTATATTGTTTCTGTACTATCTTTAGAACTTCTTGAATTTAGCAAACAAGTTCCGACTACTCTAATTAATTATGTAAAAAATACATTAAAAATCTTAGTTATCAATGATAGCAAAACACAATTTGCTTATGACTCATATCTGATTACAGAGAAACCTCAAAGTATATTATGTGTACCAATAATTAATAAAAATCAACTGATTGGTATACTTTATTTAGAAAACCAATCAGCTGTTTATGCTTTTACAAGTGAACGTTTAACTATAATTAACTTAATTTGTTCTCAAGCTGCAATTTCTTTAGAAAATGCACGTCTTTATCAAGAAGCACAAGATTACTTCCAGAAAGCTCAAGAATATTCGCAAAAATTAGAGTATTTGTTAGAAGATTTAAAAACTGCACAACTCCAATTAGTTCAAAGTGAAAAAATGTCAGCTTTAGGTAATCTTGTTGCGGGTGTAGCTCATGAAATCAACAATCCCATTGGCTTTATTGCTGGTAACATTCAACCAGCATATGCAGGAGTTAAAGATTTATTTAATTTAATTAACTTATATCAAGAAAAATTTCCTCAACCTGGTGTAGAAATTATAGAAGAAATTGAA
>Ga0224723_1000290_pt1 | contig 35238 bp, 27 predicted proteins | sample Balambano_FR2_Me_FD_161647 | JGI IMG/M metagenome (GOLD analysis project Ga0224723, IMG submission 161647) | Freshwater sediment microbial communities from Lake Towuti, South Sulawesi, Indonesia - Balambano_FR2_MetaG | ecosystem: Environmental > Aquatic > Freshwater > Lake > Sediment | place... | reverse complement strand
TCCCTCCCCCTCACTGCGACTGGGGAGAAGCAATCGATGTGTCTACCTTCTACGGTCGGGCAGAAGAGTTAGACACGCTGAAGCAGTGGATTTTAGGTACCCAGACCCGTCAGCCCTGTCGCCTGGTTGCAATGCTGGGAATGGGCGGCATTGGCAAAACCTCTTTGTCGGTAAAACTGGCACAAGAAATTGTAGAAGGTGTCGGAGGAACGGAGTCTCCCTATCGTTCTTTTGAGTTTGTGACTTGGCGATCGCTCCGCAATGCTCCCTTAGTCGAAGACATTCTCGCTGATCTAATCCGAATCCTTTCTAACGAGCAGGAAACTGAAGCGGATTTATCTAAAGATCTCAGCAGCAGGATTACTCGGCTGATTCACTACCTCCGGACTCACCGTTGCCTACTGGTGTTGGACAACGCAGAAACAATTTTGCGCGGCGGTGACTATGCTGGGTATTATCGCGAAGGCTATGAGGGCTATGGAGATTTGCTGCGGCGGGTAGGAGAAGTCACTCACCGAAGCTGTCTGGTGATCACCAGTCGAGAAAAACCGAGGGAGTTTGTCTCTTTGGAAGGCAATACGTTGCCTGTGCGATCGCTCAGTCTGGTTGGCTTACGGGTATCTGACGGACAGGAAATTCTTAGAGCAAAAGGTGAGTTTATTGGGTCTGAAGCCGAACTGGAAGCACTCACCGATCGCTATGCCGGAAACCCACTGGCGCTAAAGATTGTTGCCACCACGATTCAAGACCTGTTTGATGGCAGCATTGCCGAATTTTTAGCGCAGGGCACGGCTGTCTTTGATGACATTCGCACTCTGCTAGACCAGCAGTTTAGCCGCCTGTCAGACCTAGAGCGGGAAATCATGTACTGGCTAGCAATCGATCGAGAGCCTGCTGCGTTTAGTGATTTACAGGAAGATCTGCTGGTGCCTGTGACCAAAACACAGCTAATTGAAGCGATCGGCTCTTTGCGGCGGCGATCGCTGATTGAGAAGGCAACGTCTGCACCGGGCGATCGCCAGTCTAACAGCTATACGCAGCAGCCTGTTGTAATGGAGTATGTGACTGAACGTTTGGTCGAGCAAACTTGCCAGGAAATTCTCACTGGAAAGCTCTCACTGTTTATCACCCATGCCCTGCTCAAAGCCTCAACCAAAGACTACATTCGAGAAAGCCAGATTCGGATCATTTTAGAGCCGATTATTGCTCAACTCCTGTCCACACTGCGGACAAAGCCAGATGTTGAGCAAAAGTTAAACCAGGTTTTGGAAAAGTTACAGGAGTTGGCTGACCAGAGTGGCTATGGTGGCGGCAACTTGATTAACCTGTATCGGCAACTTAAGACCGACCTGACAGACTATGATTTTGCTCAAATCAAAGTGCGGCACGCCTACCTGCCCGATGTGAACCTGCATCGAGTTGATTTTACCGACGCGGATTTGGCGAAATCTGTGTTTGCTCAAACGCTTGGCAGCATTTTGTCAGTCGCCTTTAGCCCCGATGGAACGCTGCTGGCAACCAGCGATGAAGATGGCGAAATTCGCGTTTGGCAAGTGGCAGATGGCAGACAGCTTTATACCTGTCGGGAACATACGGAGTGGGTTTGGTCGATTACCTTTAGCCCAGATGGGGAAACAATCGCCAGCAGCAGCAAAGACCAAACCGTGCGATTGTGGGACTCTGCGACGGGACAGTGTTTTCAAGACTTGCAGGGGCATACGGGCTGGGTCTGGTCGTCTGCTTTTAGCCCCGACGGTCAAACCCTGATCAGCGGCAGCGAAGACCAGACGCTGAAACTGTGGAATATTCACTCCGGGGACTGTCTCAATACCTTTGAAGGGCATCTAGGCGGGGTCTGGTCAGTGGCCTTTAGCCCCGACGGTAAATGGTTTGCCAGTGGGGGTGTTGATCAAACCGTGCGGCTGTGGGAGGTAAAAACCAGGAAATGTCTTCTCCTGGAAGGGCATACAAACCGGATTCGTTCGATTGTTTTTAGTCCTGATGGTCAGCTTTTGGTTACGGCAGGCGATGACCAATCGATGCGATTTTGGCAGGTTTGCACAGGGGAATGTTTGCACGCTGCACCTCACGATAGCCGCATTTGGTCGGTGGCATTTAGTCCTAATGGAGAATGGGTGGCGATCGCCAGTGACGACCAAACCATTAAACTTTGGGAAGTCCGCACCCGTCAGTTTCTCAGAACCTTTCAAGGGCACAGCAGCCGAGTTTGGTCAGTGGCATTTAGTCCTGACAGTCAAACACTTGCCAGCGGCAGCGACGACCAGACGATTCGTCTCTGGGAAGTCCACAGTGGGCAGTGCCTCCGCAGTTTCCAGGGACACAATAACTGGATCTGGGCAGTTGCCTTTAGCCCTGACGGAAACTCCCTTGTCAGCGGTGGTGAAGATCGAGCAGTGCGGCTATGGGATCTTCAAACTGAGAAATGCTTCAAGGAATTGCGAGGCCACACCGGACGCATCTGGTCGGTCGCCTTTAGCCCCAATGGTCAGATTCTTGCTAGCGGCAGTGATGACCAAACCATCAAACTGTGGCAGGTGAAAACTGGACGCTGCCGCGCGACCTTGCGCGGACACACACGCCAGGTGCGGCTAATTGCCTTTAGCCCAGAGGGTCAGCTTCTCGCCAGTGCCAGTGGCGATCGCACTGTCAAACTTTGGGAAGTCAGCACCGGGGAATGCCTCAAAACCCTTCGGGGACACACAAGCTGGCTCTTTTCCGTTGCCTTCAGCCCCGATGGAAAACGGTTGGTAACGGGCAGCGATGACCAAACTGTGCGGCTGTGGGATGTGAATACGGGGGAATGTCTAACCGTGTTAGAAGGACACAGCAAAATTGTGCTATCGGTTGCCTTCAGTCCTGATGGCAAAACGGTTGCCAGCAGCAGCGATGACCAAACCATTCGACTTTGGGATGTTAACACCGGGGAATGCGTTCATACCATTTCCCAGGAAGCAGGCTGGGTGCAGGTTGTCGCTTTTAGCCCCAGCATAGAATCGCCAATTCTCGCTAGCAGCGGCAATGACCAGATGATTAAACTGTGGGAGATTAGTCAGACTGAGTGCCTGAACCAGTTGCAAGGGCATGGAAAAGCAGTGAATGCGATCGCCTTCAGCCCCGATGGACAATTTCTCGTTTCCGGTAGTGAAGACGAAACCATCAAACTCTGGCAGGTCAACACTGGAGAATGTCTCAAAACCCTCAGAGCCAAACGCCCTTACGAAGGCATGAATATTACGGGTACAACTGGATTGACTGCCGCTCAATGGGCGACTTTGAGAGCATTGGGGGCAGTAGAGTTTTGATTGCTGAATTAGTCAAAATACTGACAGCAAACTTTCCTTACACTATGGGTGATTCCTTCTCTATGACTCCATACTCCCTTCTCAAGCAAGCTCAGCGACAGCGAGTGAGTGATGGGCAACACGTTTCCATTGTGGATGGATGTGATTCCGCTGATCGCCTCCTGGTGATGGTGCTGCCTCAACTGGGTGACTTTGATAGTCTTGAGTATATCTGGTGGCTACAACGGTATGCGGAACAGTTGCAGTCTCTCAAGCTAACCATTCGCGCCGTAGGAATTGGCGATCGCACGTCAGGAGAACAGTTTTGTAGCTACACCAACTTCTCCCCTGAGAGACTATTTGTTGATCCGACAGCAGAACTGCATCAACAGTTAGGTCTGTATTCGGGGTTATCCCTCAAGCTACCTGCTCTTTCCCCCGCTCAAACTGCCTGGTTAAATTTGATGTTAATGTGTGCTGGGATTGGCAGTCCTGGTACATTGGCAGAAGTGTTTCGAGGGTATCGGGGCGATCGCAATGCACCTCAACTCATTGCCGATGATGAAATAGTGAAAGCGTCTCCTCTGCCTGCTTTCAAAGGCTCATTCTTTAAGCTAGCTGGAGGCACAGGATTTCAGCGCCCGTTTGAGTTGGCAACCCTGCGACTACGAAACATGACAGAAGTTTTGAGTCACTGGAAAATCTATGTTCCCAACGCCGCATACCTCACCCAACGAGGGGGAACATTCCTATTCAATAGCAATGGCGATTTGCTCTACGAGCATCGAGACCAGGGAATTTTGGGCTTTGCTGCCGATATGAGCAACCCGCTATCGTTTTTGTTGGAGAATCTATCTCTTCTGCAACCTCAGTAAGCCAGATATCGCTGTGCTCTTTAGGTCAGGACAGAGGCGGGCTTAACCCCGCCTCTGTCCTGACCTGAGTGACTAGCACTCTAGCAGTTAGTTTGGCTCTTGCGAATCTGGATAGTCGAGGTATAGCTGTAGTCAGCTAGGTTAGGACAAGGACATTTTGGTGGCGCGGCGGAGCCGCGCCACCAAAATGTCCTAATCAATATGGCTACCGCTATACCTCAAATCACCTATGGATATAGAGCGTAAACCCGATTTCTCTTCTAGAAAGATTGCGCCATTTTTGATCAACTCAATCTTCAATTTCTCGGGCACTCCAAGATTTTGACCAAACTTAGCAAGCTCCACGTTTGCCTCCTCTAAGGCTGCGTTTCTCAGGTTAGCGCCCTGCAAATCAGCGCCCTGTAAGTTAGCACCTTGCAGGTTAGCGCCTTGCAAATCAGCACCTCGCATATTGGTTTCTCGCAGTTGAGCATTGTTTAGATCAACGCAACTCAAGATACTGCTGCTTAAATCAGCAAAGCTCAAATCACTTTCACCTAAATTAGCAAGACTCAAGTTAGCGCCTCGAAGATCTGCGTATCTCAAATCAGCCCCGCTTAGTTTAGTGAAACTCAGAGAAGCACACGTTAATATGGCTCTTTGCAGATTGCAACGCCGCAAATCGGCTCCTCGTAAAATAGCGCTACTCAAGTCAACTCCCTCCAGGTTTTTGTCTTGCAGCTTGCGAGTAGTCAGGTCATTTCTAGTGTCAATTCCAAACAAATTCAAATCGAACTTGCCCTTCACCTGCAAGCTGTTATCTAACTCCTTAAAATCCTGCAAATTGCTGGTTAACAGAATAGGTCGCTCTGGATTCTGGAAAAGCTCCTCCAAATTTTGGCGCTTGGTAAAATCATTTGCTGTTAAAACCGACAGATTAGCGCCAGCAAAATTATTGGGATAAAGGGTGATGATTGCACTAAGATTTTTAGCGCTTGCACAGGCTACCTCAACCGCACAATCTGTGTTCTGAATGCAAGACTGACGGGCTTCTTCTATGGATTTCGAGGTGATGTAAATGATGCGATCGCGCAAAAACACCCTGATCATAGACACTGCCTCCTGACCTGCTTGCTCATCCAGCTTACTGAGATAAAACCCAACTTTCTGCAAGCAATAGTCTGTAATATAGGCTCGAATCTTTTGAAGTTGAACTAACTGCAAAAGCTCCTCAGTATCTTCTATACATTTACTGGAGTTGGTGAAGTACTGCAAAATCACATCAGTACTAATCAATACTCCTATTTTTAGCGAATCTTCACAGGAACCAGGCAAGAACTGATTCATACTGCACTCCTACAAAAATCTAAGAAGAGCGCTGCTGAGTTTTCAACAACGCTAGAGCTTAATTTCTTTTTTTGTTACTTAGATCCCCATCGCTGACGCATCTCTCGCAAATCTTCTAAGGAGAAACTTCCAGCTTTTGTATCGTCTGCTTCGGGGTCTGGAACGTATTCAATTAACTGCTGAAGGTCGCAGCCTAATACCTCACACAACTTTAGGAACTTCTCGATCTGATCCACTCCCGACTTTCCACTTTCCCAATTCTGAATGGTGTTTGTGGTGACACCCACAAGAACAGCCAATTGAGCCTGAGTTAAGCCCGTCTTATCTCTAAGAGTTGCAATCCTCGAAACGGCCTTTTTGCGTTCAGACATGATTACCTACTGTATTAGTTCCCCAAAAAAATTTAGTAGTTTATCACACAGAAAATATTTTTCCCTCAATCAGGTTAACATATTGTGCAAATTAGCAAACCAAATTTTTTTGGTTTATTATGTTAGTACGACTCTTGGGTTAGGTTTATGAGAGAATCTTCACAGTTGCTTCCCCCTGCCGCTAAAGAAATTCCTGAAGCTCCACCTTCCCCCTGTTCTCCAAGTCCAGACGTTCTCACTGAGATTGAACCTTTTCTGGAGCAGGGAGGTCCGTTGGTCTTCATGCTGTTACTCTGCCTGCTGCTTCAGCTTTTGATTCGCTTTGTGAAGGTCTGTAAGTAAGGGCAGCAATTCCAGTTCAATTTCAACCCAATGCAACTCTAAATCTTCTAGATAGGACGGTGCATGATGTCACCCTTTAACAAGGCTCCAATGCAGCCTTACTTCTGCTCCTTTGATGATGAAGCGGTGGTAGGCGAGGTAATTCAACAGGGAAAGATTTGGCGGGTCAAATATGAGGGAACCTGGTGGACTGCTCGCAGTATGCAGCCCGTAATACTCAATCCGGGCGATGTGGTTTACGTGGTGGGTAGGCAAAGAATTACGCTAATCATTCAGCCTTAACCCTCACTCTATTCAAAGTGCGATGCTGACTCGTCGTGCTAATACCGTTTCTATATGAGCTTGCGCCAAATAAAACGATGTGGAACAAGGGGCTTAAGCCCCTTGTTTGGTGCAGCCTCATATTTAATTGGTATAAGCAGTTGATTATTTCAACAGTTAGCCATTTAAGATGTCGATTTTCTAAAGGTTAATGCGATAAAGGTATAGTCTCTGTCGTACCAGGTGACTGTTTTATCGGTACAGGGCGGGATGGCAGTATTTTGCTTAAGTTCAAAGCCGCAGGTCTGGGCGATCGCGATCGCCTCCTCTATCTCTGCTTTTGAAAAAATCTGCCAGGAAAGCCTAAAGGGTCGAATGGAAGAAGCTACCTCTACTTTGTCTTCCCAGTAATCAGTGGTTACAAGGAGCATTCCACCGGGCTTAAGAATTCGGTGAGCTTCGTGAAAAAAGGCTTTCAAATCAACTCCGTGTTCAATCACAGAAATACTAACGGCCCCATCAAAGGATTGCTCAGTGAACGAAGTGTTCATTAGATCTCCCTGATAAAGCTTGTAGGGCAGTGTGGAAGAAGCTTGAGGAAGATGCAAATCAATCCCAGATAAGTCAGTGAAACCCAGCGCCGCTAAAAACTTAAGTGTGCAGCAATCTCCACAGCCCAGGTCTAGAATCGCCGACGAATTTGGCGTATGCAGAAGTTCCTGAGCCAGCAAAAACTGATCCCAATTTTTCTGTACAGTGATGTGCGTCGGCAACCCCTGACGCTGCAAAGATAGCGTTGCTTTTCCAATATCTAACCAGCTTTGTAGAACCTCAATCATGCTCAATGCTCAAAAGCTTGAAAAAGGACTTTGAGTAGCTCAGTTCCCTCCTCTGCAAGGCTACGACGTACACACAAGTTCTTGCAAGTTCTGGTTAGATCATCTGAGGACAGTTTGTATAGTAGTTACCAAACTTTACTTTTCATTAACAATCTTGATTCTAAGGCTAATAAGCATTTATACTTAGGCATAGCCGTTTGCAAAAGATTTTGCGCCATCTCAGGTGTTTCTAGACTTTTTAAGAGTGCAGAAGCGATGTTGTTTTTTGAAGATTTGTATCTTGACGGGCAAAGTTCCTCAGGAATCAAACCTCAAAGCCCACATACAGCGTTATAGAATCAAAAGTTGGACACGAGCGAGACGGCATTTCCTGTGGTTCTCCGTCCATTGAGATCTATCCTGTGTGTAATGCGGCATAGCGATCGCCATCTGCTCCCGATAACTTAACTGTTTGCCAGAAGTCGTCAATGACGATGTTGCCTCTAGAAGTGCCCATCTTAAAGAACTGCCCACCTAAAGAAAATTAGCCATGACTATTGCTAAAGCCAAAACCAGCTTCCCCATTGACTTAGGCGCTTACAAGCCAATCGCCCTTGACCCGACCAATCCAACGTTGACCAGTGAACAGCGGAATGCATTAAAGGCAAATATTGAGCTTTGCCGTGATGCGATCGTGTTTTTTACCGCAACTGGAGCGGCGAGAGGCGTAGGTGGACACACAGGCGGCCCCTACGACACAGTGCCCGAAGTGGTGATTTTGGATGCATTCTTTCGAGGAGCGCCCGACAAGTTTGTGCCAATTTTCTTTGATGAGGCAGGGCACCGCGTCGCCACTCAATATCTGATGGCCGCGATTCATGGGGAACTGCCTGTAGAGCGACTAACTCAATATCGCGCTGCTCATGCAGAATTGCCTGGACACCCAGAGCTAGGGCTGACTCCTGGCGTAAAGTTTAGCTCTGGACGGCTGGGGCACGTCTGGCCCTACGTGAATGGGGTGGCGATCGCTAATCCCGGTAAGGTCGTTTTCTGCCTCGGCTCTGACGGCTCCCAACAGGAAGGCAACGATGCAGAAGCTGCCCGTCTAGCAGTCGCGCAAGGTCTTAACGTCAAACTGCTGATTGACGATAACGATGTCACCATTGCTGGACATCCTTCTGAATATTTGAAGGGCTTTAGCGTCGGCAAGGTGCTAGAAGGTCACGGCTTAGAGGTAAATGAAGGCGACCCAGAAGACCTCGATGACCTGTATCGCCGGATGTGTGCCGCTGTCACCGCCGATGGACCCGTTGCTCTAATTAACAAGCGTAAAATGTGTGTCGGCATTGAAGGGCTAGAAGGCTCGACGCACGGGCACGATGTGATTTCTGTAGATTTGGCGATCGCCTACCTGGAGTCTCGCAAGCAAACCGAAGCCGCCGAGTTCCTGAAGAACATTCAAAAGCCCAAAAATCCTTATACTTACCTCGGTTCTGGCAGCAAGCAAGGCTCTAACCGCAACGTATTTGGCGAAGCCGTTGTCTCTGTTCTCAGCCGCATGAGTGAGACAGAGCGCAAGGAGAAAGTACTGTGCATCGACAGCGATCTGGAAGGCTCCTGTGGACTCAAAGCCATTCACCAGGCATACCCCGAAATCTTCATCAGCTCTGGCATCATGGAGCGGGGCAACTTCTCCGCTGCGGCTGGCTTTGGCATGGAGAAAGGAAAACAGGGCATCTTTGCCACCTTCAGCGCCTTCCTGGAAATGTGCATTTCCGAAATCACAATGGCGCGGTTGAACTATTCCAACGTCCTCTGCCACTTCTCACACTCTGGCGTAGACGATATGGCAGACAATACCTGTCACTTTGGCTTGAACAACCTATTTGCCGACAATGGACTGGATGATGGCTACGAAACGCGACTCTACTTTCCTGCCGATGCAGCCCAAATGACTGCCTGTGTTGAGGCTGTCTTTAACGAGCCGGGTTTACGCTTCATCTTCTCCACCCGTTCCAAAACACCAAACATTTTGGATGCAGATGGAAATGACCTGTACGGCAAAGGCTATACCTTTGTCCCAGGCAAAGATGAAGTGGTGCGCGAAGGCACCGCAGGCTACATCGTTAGCTTTGGTGAGTCGCTCTATCGTGCTCTGGATGCTGTCGAGAAACTGAAGCAGCAGGGAATTGACGTAGGTTTAATCAACAAACCCACGCTGAATGTGGTTGATGAAGAAATGCTGGCAAAAGTCGGCGCATCTCCTTTTGTTTTAGTGACTGAAGCCTTCAATCGCCGTACCGGACTGGGCAGCCGCTTTGGTTCCTGGTTGCTAGAGCGCGGACTGACTCCCAAGTTTGCTCACCTGGGTACTCATAAAGAAGGCTGTGGTGGTTTGTGGGAACAATTCCCCCATCAAGGCATTGACCCCGATGGCATCATCAGCAAGGTGAAAGAATTGGTTGGTTAATTGACATAAGTGGAGTGAGTTGAGGAGAGGGTGGGCGTTGCTCACTCTCTTTTTTGTGGTGTGTTTTTGGACGAGGAGAGGGCGATCGCTGCTCGTTCCTTGGCTAAAAAGCTTGATTCAGAAATACCAGGAGAGCGATCGCTGCTTCTATAAATGTTCTTGCTCCCATAGTGGGAGCAAGCTATTGTGGTTTCTATGCGTATCTTGTCCCGCAGTACCCTAAGAGACTTCTGGGAATCTCATCCGGATGCCGAAGAAGCATTAAAAACTTGATACTACGAAGCATCTCATGCTGATTGGAAAAGTCCAAGCAATATTAAAGCTGCCCATCGTAATGCAAGTATCATTGCCAATAATCGCGTTGTTTTTAACATTAAAGGTAATACTTATAGGCTAATCGTGGCAATTCGCTACGACATTGGTATAGTTTTCATTCGATTTATTGGTACTCACGCCGAGTATGACAAAGTAGACGTGGAAACAATTTAGACAGAGGTTAGATTTATGAAATTACGCCCGATCAGAACCGAAAAGGATTACCAGGAAGCCCTTCAAGAAATTGAGCTATTGTTTAATGCTGCTCCTAATACTCCGGAGTACGATCGATTAGATGTGATAAGCACATTAGTAGAAGCCTATGAGAAAGTACACTTCCCTGTTGCAATCCCTGATCCAATTGAAGCAATTCAATACTATATGGACACTCGTGGCTGGTCGCGTCGTGATTTGGAGCCATATCTTGGTAGCCGAGCTAGAGTATCTGAGGTGCTATCTCGTAAACGTTCCTTGACCCTAGAGATGATTCGGAAGCTGAATCAGGAACTGGGAATTCCGGCTGAAATTCTCATCCAACCCTATGAGTCAGCGCAAACTCCTGCTTAATGGTTTCCAATGTGCATCAGTTACGTATCAGGAAACCTTTGCGCCTCTGTGAATGGCGATCGCCCTCATTCCCTCAACAGTCACCCTCACTTGTCTATGACGATCAACAGTCACCGTTGCATTTACCCCTGTCGCAGTACAGCTCCTTCCATCTACATTCAACTCACCTTCAATTACATTGCAATAGGTGCCTGGAGCCATGTCAGTTTGAAAGGAGTGAGTTAATCGATCGGACTCACGATTGATTATGACAAACCCTTTATCTTCTCGACCAAAGGCAATCTGATTGGCACCGTTGCTCCACCAGTGAGTGACTGGAGCGGCTGAGGTGTAATTGCGGAAACTGACCATATTGGCGATCGCCTGCCACCGATGTTCACACTGCCACTCTTCAAAGCAACTCACTTCACCATTGTGATAAACACTACGAGTATTGCCATTTGCATCAGCAGGTGGCCCCTGTTCTGAATCCGAAAAGGTATAGCTCGACATCAGATCAGGGTAGCCGTAAGGATGAGCCAACATGAATACATTTGCAAGTTCATAGAGCTTGCCATTCTTGTAGGTCAAATAATTGCCGCCGCCGCCATGTCCCCGCTGCTTGTCATGATTGTCAATGAACACGATCGCCTTGTCACTTGGTGCGAGTCCCCATGCTTCACCCAACGTTTCTAGTTGTGATAGGGTTTGTCCTTCTAATCCCAAGAACTTCGCGCCCACTAACCGACCATATTCAAACTCATACACATCGCCGTGATTGTAATACTCAGATTTACGAACTGCTTCTGTTCCCGGATCAATCACCTCTTGCATGATGTAAGGTTGAGTCGTCACAGACTTTTGCACCAGGCTTAAGATTGCTCCTAAATCTTTAGTGTGAATGTGTTTAGCAGCATCAATTCGGAATCCGGCTACGCCGAGGTTGACCAGATCAATTAAGTAATTCGCGATTTGGTGACGAACATAACTTGAGCCGGTTTTCAAGTCTGGCAAACCAGAGAGTTCGCAGTTTGTCACCTGCTCATGGTTGCCATAGTCTTCAATGTTTCGCCGACAGGAGTGAAAATTATGGGATTCATACAGTCGTGGATAATGATATTTAGTAAATGTTGAGCCTGCGCTACCCTTGCCGCTGAGTTCGCCGGACATATGATTGATCACTGCATCCGCGTATATGTCTACTCCTGCGGCGCGACAGCGTTCAACCATGTTGATGAATTGGGCGCGATCGCCACTACGACTTTTAATTTTGTAGCTTACAGGCTGATAGCGTTGCCACCAGGGATAGCCTTCTCTGGCAATCACCGCGTGTTCATTCGGAGGTGAAATCTGTATGGCTGCAAACCCTTTTGGCCCCAAAAAACTCTCACATTCCTGCGCTACATCCTCCCACTTCCACTCAAATAGATGCACAAATGCAGTGCGAGGTACTGTAGCTTGATTGCCTGGATCTAGATCAACCCGCCACACCGAACCAACCAGCGGCAGCACCAAAAAAATCAAAAACAGCGAGCCGTAGATGAGTTTCCGCAGCATAGATGCACCCATGACCTTAAATAAGTCTTGTTTAAACTGAATTTACTTTTTGAGAATGCCCTTTATGCAAACGAAATAAACAACCTCGTAATTTTACTGAGGCGATCGCCCCGTTGAACAGTTCATAACGCCCTCCATCCTCTGGATACTGCTGCAAGAACTGGTTAAAAGTAATGGGTTGAGCAGTGGCTTGAGTCATATAGCAGTAGGGATGAAGGATGAGGGATGAGGGATGAAGCCGAACCTTGCTAGATTCAAGCTTTGTTTGCTTACCGCTTGTCCTAACTAGTCTTTGTGCTGCTATGTCACCTTACCAAACCTCACTCAAATCAAGGATAAATCCCGGTAGCACAAGTTTGCCGTCCAAAGTAGAAGGGTTCTCAAGGCATTGCATTGCCGTTTGAGCGCGATAAACGTAAACCCTGCGCTGCTTTCGGTCGATTAACCAGCCTAACTGAGTGCCGTTTTGAATGTATTCTTCCATCTTGTTCTGGAGGGTAGTCAGGCTATCTGTTGGTGACTTTAACTCCACCACACAATCAGGACAAAGTGGAACAAATTTTTCTCGCTGACTTTCTGGAACTGTTTCCCATCGCTCTAACTTGACCCAAGCAGCATCAGGCGATCGCTCTGCCCCATTTGGCAGCTTAAAGCCCGTTGAAGAGTTAAAGGCTTTTCCCAACCTTGTTTGACGATTCCACAGCCAAAGCTGTCCTTCAATCTCAAGGTTTCGATTGCCCGTGTTTCCACCCGTCGGATGCATAATCAGCAATTCTCCATCAGCCGTTCGCTCAATCCGCAAGTCTCGGTTAAGCTGACAGAGTTCAAAAAATTGTTCATCCGTCAGAGACACGATAGGTTCTAGCTTCAAGACCAAACGTTCATCTTCAAGTAGCACTTGGGTTGAAGTCATCGTCAGTTGCCTTGCTGCTGTGTAGCTTTACTTTTAGGGTAAGCGATTTAAGGAGGCGATCGCCCCTCACCTCAAGCCTCTACATACTCAACAATGCTAGTTGGCATAGGCACAGCTACACCCTCTTCTCGCAACCCCTCCAAATGAAACTGAATTGCCTCAGCAATTAATTCCTTAACTTCCTCTAGGGTTTCCCCAACTGCTACACAACCCGGTAGGTCAGGAACGTAAGCACCGTAGCTAGTCTCTCCCTGTTCAATCACTACGCCATATCGCATTAATCTTCCTCCTCGCCTTCTTCCTCAAGCTGGGCTTGCCGCCATATACTCTTCAGCGTACCAATCGGGACATCAACGCTTAGTTTTCCTGATACCGTAACAGTTCCGCGTTTGGTTGAATGCTTAAATTGACGATGACTACCTTTAGTTCTAGTAAGATACCAACCGTCATTTTCTAATTGCTTAATTACGTCCCGTACCTTCATAAGATAGTTTGATTGGGGAGTGACACTGCTGGAACAGAGCTAGCTTATCTAGTTCTCCTTTAGCAGGCTTCATAGAAGCGCTTCTTTAATACCTCTGAGAAGTTCCTCTCGAATATTATCCTGGAGGCATGATTTGCACCATTGATTGACAAGTATTTCCCAAACACTTGTTGCACTTTTAATTACTCGATCTCCAACCATTGATGTCCATTTATGATGTTTCGGCTCTAGCATTGAGTCTTCTAGATGAGTTAGAAGTGTTCCTGCTCCAACTCCAAAACGAGCAGGTAGGTCAGGCCAGCCCAAAGTTTTTAAGTCCTTAAACACGACCTTTTCAGGGGCTTCATTTCCTGGAAGCTTTAAGCAATTTCTTCCATCTGCAACATCTCCATCAAGTACAGCAATAGATTTATAAGGTAACTTACTTTTTTGAGCTAAATCCCCCATAATTTGAACAACATTAGAGGGTCCAACTGGAACAATGCTTAGACGAGGGAGTAACTCTGCTGAGTCAGAAGTACTTGCTAAAATCTCACGTAGAAAAACTTCAGACTCTCTATCTTCTACAAAAACATGAAGCTCAGGATGTACATTCTCATCTAAACGACTCAGAGAGAACTCAGGAGTAGCTCCATAAACAACATTTGTGCCAGACGGTCCAGGAAGAAGCATTATTCTAGCTTCTTGCGGCAATTCTTCAAGTACATAAGGACTGTGCGTTGAAAGAATTATTTGAATGCGTTTGTGACGGCTAAGCCAAAGTAGAAATCTCACTAAGCGACGTTGCGCTCTGGGATGTAAAGAAGCCTCAACTTCATCAATGATTAATAGAGAAGTTTCTGGTATTGCTTGTAAACTTCGTATTAAATCAAGCGTAGTATCTTCACCTGCACCTTGATGGAATTGAGAAATTTCGCCAAATTCTCTTGTTAAAAGTCCTATTTCTCTCTTTTGATCTGCATCAGATACAGTAAAACGTGCCATCGTGTAATCACGACCTAAGATGTATGAAAGATGCTCTCGATACTCTGGAAGTATTTCATCAGTCGAGATTTCACTTGCTGCTACTCTCGCAATTTTTGCATAACCTGCTGATGCATCTAATGGCAATGTACGTGATATGTCAAAGATAAAGACATGGCGTTTGAAACGTTTCTCTGGAAATCCCCACCGTTTGGTTGGTTTCTTTATACTGAATGAATTAACTTGATTCCCTTGGCGCGTTGTGTAGCTAAGAGTTACTCCAGTTATCGAATCCCAATATGTATCTATGAAAAAACTAGAAGGATAATAAGTACGTTTCTCCGTTTCATTCTCATATGCGCATGCTGTTGCCTTTAAAAACGTGCTTTTACCAGTACCATTCTCACCAACAATTGCTGTTACGGGAAAACCAAAACGTATTGATTGACCACGCCAACCCCGTAAACCATCAATTGCTACCGATTCTAAAAACTTAGGCCACTGTCCAGCAAGATGCTGCTGCCGAATTTTGTCTATTTCCTGCTGATCCATCTCTGCAATTTATAAGCAAATGCTTGTCAGATTCTGGCACACATTTAGTTATTTCAACAACAAAAGCTCATTTGTTCAGAGGATAGGAGAGATCTAAGCTTGGATATGTGACATGGTTGTTAACAAAAATCCCCCGCTTATAAGCGGGGGACTTAGTTTATTCGCCTACTAGGAGTAGTTAACCAAACCTACTCGCAGTTGAGGCTATCAGGAAGGCGGCGTAGGTGAGTACGTAGCCGACCGTGAAATGAGCCAGACCGACCAGACGACCTTGGACGATGGACATTGCAACGGGCTTGTCCTTCCAGCGAACCAGGTTAGCCAGAGGAGTGCGCTCGTGCGCCCAGACCAGGGTTTCGATCAGTTCTTGCCAGTAGCCTCTCCAGGAGATCAGGAACATGAAGCCCGTTGCCCAAACCAGGTGTCCAAAGAGGAACATCCAGGCCCAGACTGCCAGGTTGTTCATGCCGTAGGGGTTGTAGCCGTTGATCAACTGAGCCGAGTTGAGCCAGAGGTAGTCACGCAGCCAGCCCATGATCGTCACTGACGTATCGTTGAACTGAGCGACGTTGCCCTGCCAAACTGCAAGGTGCTTCCAGTGCCAGTAGAACGTGACCCAACCAATGGTGTTGAGCATCCAGAACATGGCGAGGTAGAAGGAATCCCAAGCGGAGATGTCGCAGGTGCCGCCCCGACCAGGACCATCGCAGGGGAAGCTGTAGCCGAAGTCTTTCTTGTCGGGCATCAGCTTCGAGCCGCGTGCATCCAGCGCACCTTTGACCAAGATCAAGGTTGTGGTGTGCAGACCGAGGGCGATCGCATGGTGAACCAGGAAGTCGCCAGGGCCAATGGTCAAGAACAGCGAGTTTGTACCGGAGTTGATTGCATCCAACCAGCCAGGTAACCACACGTTGCCGTGATTGGGCCAAGCAGTGGTTGCAAGGCTGTCAGGGTTAGACAGAAGGGTATCGAAGCCATACAGCACCTTACCGTGAGAAGCCTGAATGAACTGTGCAAACACAGGCTCAATCAAGATTTGCTTCTCAGGAGTGCCGAAGGCTTGCATTACGTCGTTGTGAACGTAAATGCCGAGAGTGTGGAAGCCCAGGAACAGAGACACCCAGCTCAGGTGAGAGATGATTGCCTCTTTATGTTCCAGAACTCGATCCAGCACGTTGCCTTTGTTCTGAGCGGGGTCATAGTCCCGCACCCAGAAAATCGCACCGTGAGCAAACGCACCCACCATTAGGAATCCAGCAATGTACTGGTGATGGGTGTAAAGCGCTGCCTGGGTGGTGAAGTCCTTCGCCATGAAAGCGTAAGGCGGCAACGAATACATATGCTGCGCCACCAGAGAGGTAATCACGCCTAGCGCCGCCAGAGCCAAAGCTAGCTGGAAGTGCAAAGAGTTGTTGATGGTGTCATACAAGCCCTGGTGAGGCAGGTTGAACTGTCCTTCGGTCTTGGTGCCAAAGAAATTCTTGGCGTTCAACATCTCTTTGATGTTGTGACCAATGCCGAAGTTGGTGCGATACATATGACCCGCGATGATGAAGATGACGGCGATCGCCAAATGGTGATGCGCCATATCCGTCAACCACAGCGATTGGGTCTGAGGATGGAAACCGCCCAAGAAGGTCAGAATGGCATCTCCAGCGCCCTGAGAAGTGCTGAAAATGTGATCCGCCGTATCGGGGTTCTCTGCATACACACCCCAGTTGCCCGTAAAGAATGGCTTTAGACCAGCGGGGTGGGGTGGAGTAGACAGGAAGTTGTCCCAGCCCACGTGCTGTCCGCGAGATTCGGGAATCGCAACGTGGATCAAGTGACCTGCCCAAGCCAGAGAGCTAACCCCAAACAAACCAGCCAGGTGGTGGTTCAGCCGAGATTCAGCATTCTTAAACCAGGACAAGCTAGGACGGAACTTGGGCTGGAGGTGAAGCCAGCCAGCGAACAAGAAAACGCCAGCTAGCAACAACAGGAAGACAGCCCCGTTGTAGAGTTCGCCATTAGTTCTCATGCCGATGGTGTACCACCAGTGGTAAACACCGGAGTAGGCAATGTTAACCGGGCCAGAAGCACCGCCCTGGGTGAAGGCATCAACGGCGGGTTGACCAAAGTGAGGGTCCCAAATCGCGTGGGCGATCGGTTTTACGTTCAGCGGATCTTTGATCCACTGCTCAAAGTTGCCTTGCCAGGCGACGTGGAAGAGACTACCAGATGTCCAGAGGAAGATGATTGCCAGGTGACCGAAGTGAGAAGCAAAAATCTTTTGGTAAAGATTTTCCTCTGTCATTCCGTCATGGCTTTCAAAGTCATGGGCAGTGGCAATCCCGTACCAGATCCGCCGTGTAGTCGGATCTTGGGCCAAGTCCTGGCTAAATTTTGGGAATTTAGTTGCCATGTTTAACGAGTTCTCCTCGTGCTCATCCGCTTACTGCAATGATTCGAGCCAGGAAGAACGCCCACGTAGTGACGATTCCTCCCAGGAGGTAGTGAGCCACACCAACAGCACGACCCTGAATGATGCTCAGAGCGCGAGGCTGAATGGCAGGGGCGACTCTTAGCTTGTTGTGCGCCCAAACAATGGACTCAATCAATTCTTGCCAGTAGCCGCGACCGCTGAACAAGAACATGAGGCTGAACGCCCAAACAAAATGGGCACCCAGGAACAGCAAACCATAAGCCGAGAGTGCCGAACCGTAGGAACCGATCACCTGAGTGGCTTGTGCCCACAGGAAGTCACGGAGCCAACCGTTGATAGTGATGGCGCTTTGGGCAAAGTTGCCGCCCGTAATGTGAGACACCGAGCCGTCGCCATTCACCGTTCCCCAGACATCAGACTGCATCTTCCAACTGAAGTGAAATATGGCAATCGACAGGGAGTTGTACATCCAGAACAGACCGAGGAAGACATGATCCCAACCAGAAACCTGGCAGGTGCCGCCCCGACCGGGACCGTCGCAAGGGAAGCGGAAGCCCAAGTTTGCCTTGTCTGGAATCAGACGAGAACTACGGGCAAACAGCACACCCTTGAGCAGAATCAATACCGTCACGTGAATCGTGAAGGCGTGGATGTGGTGAACCATGAAGTCAGCCGTACCGAGAGCGATCGGCATCATGGCAACCTTGCCACCCACTGCTACGATGCCGCCGCCAAATGCATAGCTAGCCGGAGCTAGGGCATTGGGGGCTGTGGCACCCGGAGCAAGGGTGTGAATATTTTGAATCCACTGGGCAAACACGGGCTGAAGCTGAATTGCCGTGTCAGAGAACATATCTTGGGGACGACCCAAAGCACGCATCGTGTCGTTGTGAATGTACAGTCCAAAGCTGTGGAAGCCCAGGAAGATACAAACCCAGTTGAGGTGGGAGATAATTGCGTCTCTGTGGCGAATTACCCGATCCAGCAGATTATTTTGGTTCACGACTGGGTCGTAGTCTCTCACCATGAAAATGGCTCCATGCGCTCCAGCACCCACGATCAGGAAGCCACCAATCCACATATGGTGTGTGAAGATTGACAACTGCGTGGGGTAGTCCGTCGCCAAATAAGGGTAAGGCGGCATGGAGTACATATGCTGAGCCACAATGATGGTCAGCGAACCCAGCATTGCCAGGTTAATGGCTAGCTGAGCGTGCCAGGAAGTCGTGAGAATTTCATACAGACCCTTGTGGCCTTCGCCAGTGAAGGGACCTTTGTGGTTCTCCAGAATTTCCTTGATGCTGTGACCGATTCCCCAGTTGGTGCGGTACATATGACCCGCAATGATGAATAGCACGGCGATCGCCAAGTGGTGATGCGCTGTGTCAGACAGCCACAGACCGCCTGTAACCGGATTCAAACCGCCCTTAAACGTAAGGAAGTCAGCATATTCACCCCAGTTGAGGGTAAAGAAGGGAGTCAAGCCCTTAGCAAAACTGGGATATAGCTCAGCCATCAAGCCAGAATTCAGAATAAACTCGTGAGGCAATGGGATGTCCGCAGGCGGAACCCCAGCATCCAACAGCTTGTTAATGGGAAGCGCAACGTGGATCTGGTGCCCTGCCCAAGACAAGGAACCCAAACCGAGCAAACCAGCCAAATGGTGGTTTAGCATCGATTCAACATTCTGGAACCACTCCAGCTTAGGAGCGCGCTTGTGGTAGTGGAACCAGCCTGCAAACAGCATTAGAGCAGCCATTACCAGGCCACCAATTGCCGTGCAGTAGAGCTGAAACTCACTGGTAATCCCTGCGGCTCGCCATAGCTGGAAGAAACCAGAGGTAATTTGAATCCCCTGGAAGCCGCCACCTACATCTGCATTCAAAATTTCTTGACCGACAATCGGCCAGACGACCTGGGCACTGGGCTTAATGCCAGTGGGGTCAGTCAGCCAAGCTTCATAATTTGAAAAACGAGCGCCATGAAAATACATACCGCTCAGCCAGATAAACACGATGGCTAAGTGACCAAAGTGAGCGCTGAAGATCTTACGGGATATATCTTCTAAGTCGCTGGTATGACTATCAAAATCGTGAGCGTCAGCATGAAGGTTCCAAATCCAGGTGGTCGTCTTAGGACCTCTGGATAGAGTGCGGTCAAAATGACCTGGCTTGCCCCACTTCTCAAATGAAGTAGGAACCGGGTCTTTATCAACCACAACCTTGACCTTTGCGTCTCGCTCCCGTGGGGTAGTTGTCATTAGAGACTCTCCTCTCTCTAGACAAGGAACGAGTAATCCCTATCCCCAAGTTTTAAATTCTCTTCTCATCAATCAGCGGCTAGCAGATGATTTAAGACCAGGTTTATGAGACCCAGACAAAGCGTCGTAACCATTTCAAAGGTCGCGCTACTTAACTTTAAGAGAAGAGAACGGTCATCACTGCTGCATTAACATTAAGCCAGGACAGCAATTCAGACTACCTTGAGGGTTGGGTTCTCTCGTGCATTATAGAGCGGCATTTGGCACGACTTTGAACGTGGTTAACAATAATTCAAAATGAGCAAATCACGAGCAGGTGAGGCTTGCGACGAGTCATAACAGCAAAAGATGTGCTAAGTGTTGTCAATCGTTTACGAATTGAAACAACTTATACCAAGCATAGAAAAACTTAAAAAATTAAAGAACTTATTAAAGCTTAAAGAAGCTAAATAAAAGTCAAGGCTTTCTTTTGAGTAATTGGTGTCAATTTCATAATCCGATATAGTTCCCTATGGACGATGTTGAAGCTTTGGGTGGGCGATCGCCCAGGAGTGTGACTGCGTGTTTGGGATTAATCGGCTGAGTAATGTCAAAAAGCTGTTGACCTCCTTATTGTTAGCAGCGGTCTTAAGTTGGGGATTAGGGGGGTGTAGCAATGCCCCTCGCACCGTTGACCTATCTAAATCTTCTGATAGCCCAACTCGACTGGCAGGCAGAATTGCCGAAGTCTCTCCGCCCGAAGTGCTACAAGAACTGCGTCAAGAGCTTGATCGCTATCAGCCTCAGGTAAAAATTCTCAGCCCCCGACCCGATCAGGTCTTACAAGACGATCGCATCTCCGTGCGGCTTCAGGTGCAAGATCTGCCCACCTTTCAAAACGAAGAATTTGGGCTGGGGCCACATCTGCACGTCATTCTAGACAATCAGCCCTACAGAGCGGTTTACGACACCCGCGAACCGCTGGTATTAGAAGATTTGCCGCCCGGAACGCACACCCTGCGCGTTTTTGCCTCTCGTCCCTGGCATGAAAGCTTTAAAAATGAGGGAGCCTACGCCCAAACAACCTTTCATCTGTTTACCAAAACGCCCGAAAACAATCCTGATCTAACCCAGCCGCTGCTGACCTATAGCCGTCCAAAAGGCAGCTATGGGGCAGAGCCAATCATGCTCGACTTTTATCTCACCAACGCGCCACTGCACCTGATTGCCCAGGAAAATCCTGAAGATGAAATTCTAGACTGGCGAATTCGCTGCACAGTTAACGGTGAAAGCTTTATTTTCGATCGCTGGCAACCGATTTACCTGAAAGGGTTAAAACCAGGCAAGAATTGGGTGCAGCTAGAGCTTTTGGACGAAAAAGGTGATCCTTTCCCAAATCTATTTAACAACACGGTGCGGCTAATTACCTATGAACCAAAGGGTCAAGACACACTGTCTAAACTGGTGCGGGGTGAACTCGCTGCCGATGCAGTTCGCGGCATTGTCGATCCGAACTATGTTCCTGGAACTCCTGCACCAGAACTACTCCCAGAGCCTACGCTGATTCCTGCGCCTGTTGAACCTGTTCCAGAACCCTCTGTTCCTGAAATAGAAGAAGTTCCTGCGCCTGAGACGCTTCCTAAAATAGAGGAACCTGAAGTTGAACCAGCGCCCGAAATAGAGGAAATTCCTCAAGTGGAGGAGATTCCCACAGCCAAAGAGCAGCCTACCGAATCTGAATCAACCGTTGAACGAGGTTTTGAAGATTTGGAAACGCCGGATTTACCCTTTGAAGCAAAGCCTGATGCTGATGAGGCTTCACCACCTATTCTCAGTGAGCCGCGATCGCAACCTATCTCGCCCAAAGGCTTCTTCGATCGCTTCCGTCGTCGCACCCCAGAGCCTGTCATTCCATCTCCCGTCCCTGAAGCGCTGGAAGAACCAAACGCTGCTGATATCGTTCCTAAAGAAGCAGAGCAATTACCCTCGTTAGAAAAACCTGCTGAAAAACTAGCACCAACCGTTGAACCGCTGCCAGAAGAAATTCCTGAGGATGTACCGGGGGCGATCGCCCCTCCGCTGACCGAGCCATTGCAACCTGAAACCGATCAGTCTGAATTTGCTCAACCCGAAACGGTTCTACCTAAATCAGCCCAGCCAGAAGGATTCTTTGATCGCTTCCGTCGCGGTTCAGCAATTTCGCCCACGCCTCTGAAACCAGAAGACACCTTGCCGGAAATCATTGAAACTCCTGATCTAGAAACTCTTGAACCAGAAGTGAATGAAGGGCTAAAGTAAATGATTGATGTAAAAACCGCAGTGAAAGCTGCACAGAGTTATTTTCAGTCTTTACAAGATGTGATTAGCGATCGCCTCAAAGATTTAAGGCTCGAAGAAATTGAGCTATCAGAAGATGGGCGCTTTTGGTTAATCACGTTGGGTTTTGATGTACTCGAAAATGACAAAAGCCCCCTCGAAACCCTCTCGGTTCTTCCCCCTGCAACAAAATATCGACGAGAATATAAGCTTTTTAAGGTAAACGCTGAAACGGGAGAAGTTGCGGCCATGAAAATTAGAACAGTTTAATAATGGAATACATCAACGAACTTCTTTCACGCTACCGTCAGAAGGGGATTCTAATTGATACAAATATTCTATTGCTCTACTTCGTTGGTACTGTTAATCGTGAAAGAATTTCTAAATTTAAAAGAACACAACAGTTCATTCCAGAGGATTATGACCTGCTGCAAAGCATAATCGCTTACTTTAGGAATATCGTTACAACGCCAAATATTCTTACAGAAGTCAACAGCTTGACAAATCAATTAAGCGAGCCAGAGCGCTCTCGTTGCCTGGCAGAAATTGCTCAAGGATTTACGGCATTTTTTAATGAATTTTATGTTGACAGCAAGACAATCAGTACAGATGGAAGCTTTATAAGATTTGGCTTGACCGATTCTGGAATCTTACAGTTGGCAAGAAATCAATATCTTGTTCTAACTGACGATTTGAAGCTATCGGTTCATCTAGAGCGAGAGGAAGTTGACGTAATTAACTTCAACCAACTCCGCACTTTGGGATGGTAGTGAAACCAGCTTTTACCGCTTTGTAACTTAGCAAGAATAGGACAAGCGCTAAAGTTCATACTATCCAATTCAGTTTGCAAAGGATTTGTTAATCAACCAATTCTGCCAATTCCAACCAACGCTCAGTAGCAGAGTCGATCGCCTGCGTCAGTTCTGCCAGTCGTTCTGACAACTGCTGCACTTGTGTAAAGCCTGCTGGGGGATTGTGATAGAGCGTTTTTTCGACTTCTACTTTTTCCGCTTCCAGTTTGGGAATTTCGGTTTCTAGCTGCTCGAATTCACGCTTTTCTTTGTAAGAAAGCTTCCGGGGCTTAGAAGAGTGTTGAGTTAGAGCCGTTAGGGGAGCAACTGAGGCGGTGGGCTGCTCGGCGGTAGATTTGTTTGCACTGCTGTTGGTTGGCTCTGCGGCTGAGTCTTCTGCTTTTTTGAAGTCGAGGTAAACCGAGTAATTTCCTGGATATTGGCGAATGTTGCCACCCGGTTCCAGAGCAAAGATTGTTTCTACGGTGCGATCGAGGAAGTAGCGATCGTGGGAAACGACGATGACACAGCCGTTAAAGTCTTCTAGGTAGTCCTCCAGAACCGCCAGAGTTTGTACGTCCAGATCATTCGTCGGCTCATCTAGAATCAGCACATTGGGCGCACTCATCAGCACGCGCATCAAGAATAGTCGCCGCTTTTCGCCGCCAGACAGTTTATGAATCGGCGCATACTGCTGATTCCCAGGAAACAGAAACCGCTCCAGCATTTGAGAGGCGCTGATCTGGATGCCGTCAGCAGTTTGGATGAATTCACCCACTTCTTTAATGTATTCGATCACCCGCTGGTTTTCGTTGAGCGCGGTGAGCAGCGCTTCAGAGTGTTGGTCAAAGTAGCCAATGTGAATCGTGGAGCCGATTTCTACGGTGCCGGAGTCGGGCTGCACCCGTCCAGTAATGATATCCATCAGGGTTGATTTGCCTGCGCCGTTGCCGCCAATGATGCCGATGCGGTCTTCGGGGTTGAAGTAGTAGGTGAAGTTTTGGATGAGGGTGCGATCGCCATACGCCTTGCAAACCTTCTCTAGCTCAATCACCTTTTTCCCAATCCGCCGACCGGGAGTAGCGATATCGACCTTCCCCTGCACCTGTTTGAATTCCTGCACCTGCATATCGCGGATTCGCTCGATTCGCGCCTTTTGCTTGGTGCTTCGGGCTTTGGGTCCGCGCTTTAACCATTCCAACTCGCGCCGCAACACGCCCTGGTGTTTGCGCTGAGAACTGACGGCAGATTCCTCAGATAGCGCTTTTTTCTCTAAATAGTAGGAATAGTTGCCGGAATAGCTGTAGAGGTCGCCCCGATCGATTTCAACGATGCGATTGGTAACGCGATCGAGAAAGTAGCGATCGTGAGTAATCAGCAACAGTGCGCCTCGAAAGCGGTTGAGGTAGTCTTGCAGCCACTCGACTGACAGCGCATCCAAATGGTTGGTTGGCTCATCCATCAGCAGCACATCTGGATCAGCAAGCAGTGCCGTTGCCAGAGCGATCCGTTTGCGATAGCCGCCCGACAGGTTACCGATGCGGGCTTCAAAGTCTTCAATTCCTAGCTTGGTCAGAATGATTTTGGCGTTGGTTTCTAGCTCCCAGGCTCCAGTAGACTCCATCTGGTGAGTCAGGTTGGAAAGCTGCGACATTAGCCTGTCGGCATCGCCCTGACCGTGTGCCAGCTTATGGGAAACTTCTTCGTATTGCCGTACCAGCGCCATCTGTTCACCGCTGTCGGCAAAGACTTGCTCTAGCACGGTGCGGTTGTCGTCCAGGTCAGGCTGTTGGGGTAAGTAAACGATATTTACCCCAGAGTTAACTAGCAGTTGACCGCCATCAATTGGCTCTAGCCCTGCGATCATTTTCAGCAGCGTGGATTTGCCGGAGCCGTTGGTGCCAATTAGCCCTACCTTATCGGTGGCATCCAGGCTAAAGCTAGCATCTTTGAGAATTTCTTTGATGCCAAAGTCTTTTTGGACGGATTGTAGGGTGAAGATACTCATGGGGAAGGATGAGGGCGGAGGGATGAGGGCGGAGGAAGCTTCTGGTTAGCCTGTAGAATAGGTTGGCGCAGCGTAACCCATGCGGGCAGATTGAAGTACAAATCACAACTTGCTGCTGTAGGTAAAGGACTTGTCAGTTACCTAGTTTAACGTTGCAGTTGGTGATGGGCATGGCTCTATTGAACTTTAATGGTTATACCCTCTGCAAAACCTCAGATTGTTTTCCCTGCAACTGTAACAGGATCCTATACTTTGCAGATTTTACCTACTGTATGCGCTCAAAATGTCCGAGCGCCGCACTTTTCCCAAACTTAGGGTGAAGGAAATTGCCAAGCGGTAATGGGAGTCACGTTTTAGACTGGGAAATCCAGCGATACTTAAAGTCCTTTTTAGAGGAAAAAGCGAATGCAGTCTGCTATCTATCCTCAATCCCATGACGCAGTTCTCAATCCTCATTTTTCCTCGTTTACCGCCTTTATCACCCAGAAAAACGGACAGCTACAAACGTGGTTTGGTTCTATTCCACCCAGCAGTTTGGTCTTACTTACCAGCTTTGCGGCACAGGCAGGCACGGCAACCTCCAAGCAGCTTTTTGAGGCACTTGGCCCCATTGGAGCCGTGTTTATCTGCAAGGCGATCGCCGCCCTATTAATGCTGCTCATCTGGCGACCCCAACTGCAAAACCGGACGTGGAGAGAATATGTTTTAGTTGCGGGGTTAGGGCTGGCGATCGTCGGACTCAGCTTAGCGTTTTATGAAGCGATCGCCCGCATTCCTCTGGGCATTGCCTCAGCCCTGGATTTTGTTGGGCCGCTAAGTGTAGCAGTTTTCAGTTCACGCCGATTGCTCGATCTGGTGTGGGTAATTTTGGCAGCAACAGGAGTAATTCTGCTCACGCCTGTAAGTGGTGCCGCCCTTGACCCACTAGGCGTTACCTTTGGGTTACTTTCAGCAGGCTCTTGGGCGGGCTTTATTCTGCTCTCTGCCCCCGTTGGACGAGCTTTTTCCGGTGGGTCAGGACTATCTCTGGCAATGGCGATCGCCACTCTAATCATGTTGCCGCTCGGAATCCATGCAGGCGGCAGCGCTCTGCTGAAACCCAGCATTCTCACATTGGCTCTTGGCATTGCCATTTTGGGTGTTATATTGCCCTACTCCCTAGAATTCAAAGCGCTCAGCCGTCTGCCACCCAGAGTTTATGGCGTTTTGATTAGCATCGAACCTGCGATCGCTGCGCTAGTCGGACTCCTGTTCTTGGGAGAACAGTTAGAATTTCGGAATTTGGTGGCGATCGCAATGGTTACAACCGCAGCAATGGGTGTCACCCTATTGGGCAGTCCCAGAAATTTGTAGCTTTTGATGTTCCGTTCTAGATGGAGAAAACACAGGTGGCACAATCTAGTCTCAGTACCCCAAACATTCAGCCCTCAAAAACCCCCAAGCGATATCTCAAACCGTCCGTTTTTTGGAGCATTCGTCAAGGGTTTCCAGGTTGGCTGGCGATCTTACTTTCGGCGATCGCCCTGGCAGTACCGCTCACCGCCTGGGCAGTGTTTAGCTACGCTGGGTGGGTCACTCCTATTTTCCTGCCTACCCCTACAGCCGTTGTCCAGGCAGGAGTCACGCTGTTTCAAGACGAACTCATTATTGATGTCTTGGCGAGTTGCGCTCGTGTGGCAGCAGGCTTTCTAGCCGCAGCGGTTGTCGGTGTTCCAATCGGAATTGCAATGGGCACCTTTTACAGCATGGAAAGTTTATTTGCCCCCATCGTCGGCACCGTTCGCTACATGCCTGTGCTAGCGTTCGTTCCACTGGTTGTCATCTGGTTTGGGCTGGGCGAAACATCTAAAACAGTGATTATCTTTTTAGGAGTAGTGTTCTACAACGCCATCATGGTTGCGGATGCAGTCAAATTTATTCCCAACGAGATGATCAACGTGGCTTATACACTGGGTGCTAATCGTCTAGATGTGTTGTTTAGAGTCATCATTCCAGCCGCTTTTCCCAGTGTCTTAGACACATTGCGAGTGAATATTTCTGGAGCCTGGAACTTCCTCGTGTATGCAGAACTGGTAGCAGCACAAAACGGTTTAGGGTTCAAAATCGTTCAGGCACAGCGGTTTTTGCAGACTGAGAAAGTACTGTTTTGTATCGCCATCATCGGCTTGATAGGACTACTCACCGACTACATACTCAAATGGATTTCGGCGTTACTAACCCCCTGGGCAGACGCAACTCGTCATTGATGTGATTGTATAAATAGATTTTGCATTAAGAGGCGATCGCTCATGACTCTAGCCCTAAACCTAAACAGCACTGCCTTAATTCTGGTAGATATGCAGGGTGGTTCCGTGTTTGCAGACGGAACACTTCCTGATACTGGTACAGAGGAAACTTTGTCTAACGCAAAACGAGTATTGGCAGCCGCTCGTGCAGCCAAAATGCCGATCATTCACTTTAAAGAAGTGCATCGCAAAGAAATGGTGGACTTTGGGCGAGAGCTAGACGGCGCAGAACCCATCCACTGCCTAGAAACCTGGGCAAGCACCGATTTTTACTGGGAACTGGCACCGATTGACGGTGAGTTCGCTATTTCAAAACGTCGCTATAGCTGCTTTTTCGGCACCGATTTAGAAATTCTGCTGCGCGGCTTAAAGGTCGATACAGTGGTTCTAATGGGTGGCATGACAAATGTCTGTGTTCACTACACGGCAGTAGATGCCCACCAGCGAGACTATCACTTTCACGTGATTGAAGACTGCTGCTCTGCCTCCGACTGGGATGCACACTGGGCAGCCCTGACTGCAATGGAATATTTACAAACAGGTGCCCGGATCTTTCACAGTGATTTTGTTGAGGCGGTAGTGGGAGAGCGATCGCCCGCTCTACAAGAATCTCTGTGAGTTTGAATGAATTTGAAAGCGTTTGAAGGGTAGCGCCACGCTAGTTAAGAGAGTTGAGAGGAGCAATATTCAAGCGGGATTGCTCCCTTCTCTTCCCTCTATACTCATTGCCTAACATTTACCGCCAACGCAATTGCAGATATCCTCGCTCTGGGCGGCTCAATTCTTCTTCAGTGAGCCAGTCTACAGGTTTGTAGGTTCTAAAGATGTGATCCCACCAATCTACTGCTAGCCCAAAGTTATGGTGCCACATCCCGTATTTGTGGTGGACATAATGAACGGGCATTTTCATCCAAAAACACTTCGTTGGGTTTTCGTGCTGAAGCTGGTGAGCATAGGCAGAAAATGCAGCAAAAGCCAATGCACCCAGCAGCCAGCCCATTCCTGCCTCAAACGAAAAGAAGAAGAAGAGCAGCATGGCGATCGCACTTCCTTTCACGTAGTCCAAAAATTCCCACACCACGCCCTGTCCCTCGTTGCGCCTGTGGTGGTCGAGGTGACGCGCCCCAATTTTTTGGGGAGAGAGATGCATGATTCGATGCATCCAGTATTCAACGAAGCTCGCAAAGATAAATGCGGTGATAAAACAAGCGATCGCAATCATAAGTTCTTTTCCTGACACACCAATTCATAACTTGACACAACCTACAAATAAATTGTGCCATCTCATTCAGAGTGATGCATCCGGGACAAGCAATACCCTCGCCACCCAGCAATGCGAAGCGCTTTATGCTACTCATCCTAGACCCTTGCGGAGGGGGTTTGGGGGACGCGCCTCGTCCCCCAATGGGGGTCTGGGGGCAAAGCCCCCAGAAAAGTCTTGCTTGAGAAACAGTTTAAGTAGGTTGGGAATTGGGAAGTGATGAACTGCTACAGATCGAAGTCGAGAGTCTGCCGCAGGTCGTGTTTTTTGAGAAAAGTTTTTGGGGTTACAGCAATTTTCGGATGAGCAAGTGTAGAGCCTTGAGTAATCAGGCTTTTACTATACCCGACTATTTTTGTCGGGTATCTTTGACGAGTTTTGTGCCCCATGCTACTATCAACCCAACATCAGGTGAGGAAAGCCTTTAGCCCTCGCCAGGACTGAATTCTACCGATGTCGAAAACTTGCTGTCGAGGATGCTACTCATGACCCAAGCAATTCAAACCCCCACGCAATCTGCTGTCTCTTCTGCCGCTACCTTTACCGCTCTGAAGTGTAAGGAATGTGGCACAGAATACGAGCTTAAAGCCACCCACGTTTGCGAATTCTGTTTTGGACCACTCGAAGTTACCTATGACTACAGCAAGTTGAGCCAAACCGTCACCCGTGAAACCATTCAGGCAGGACCAAATTCTATTTGGCGCTATCGTCCTTTCCTTCCAGTTGAGACAAATACACCTATTGATGTAGGAACCGGAATGACTCCTCTGGTGCAAGCAAATCGCTTAGCCCGTCGCCTGGGTTTAAAGCAGCTGTTCATCAAGAATGATGCAGTGAATATGCCTACCCTTAGCTTCAAAGACCGGGTAGTGTCTGTAGCGCTGACTCGTGCCCGTGAACTTGGTTTCTCTACGGTTTCCTGTGCTAGCACAGGAAATCTGGCCAATTCGACAGCGGCGATCGCTGCCCATGCCGGGTTAGACTGCTGCGTTTTCATTCCCGCCGACCTGGAAGCAGGCAAAATTCTCGGCACCCTGATCTACGGACCCACTGTCATGGCCGTTCAGGGCAACTATGACCAGGTGAATCGCTTGTGCTGTGAAGTTGCCAACTCTCACGGCTGGGGCTTTGTCAACATTAACCTGCGTCCTTATTACTCCGAAGGCTCCAAAACTTTAGGCTATGAAGTCGCAGAGCAGTTAGGCTGGCAGCTACCCGATCACATCGTTGCGCCCCTTGCTTCTGGCTCTCTGTTCGGCAAGATTTACAAAGGCTTCCAGGAATTCATCAAAGTCGGTCTGGTGAATGAAAAAGCTGTTCGTTTTAGTGGCGCACAGGCTGAAGGCTGCTCTCCTATTGCCCAGGCATTCCGTGAAGGTCGGGATTTTGTCACCCCTGTAAAGCCTAATACGATCGCCAAATCGATTGCGATCGGCAACCCCGCTGATGGTGTTTATGCCGTCGATATTGCCCGTAAGACCAACGGCAACATCGAATCCGTTACCGATGCTGAAATCATTAATGGAATCAAGCTGCTAGCTGAAACTGAAGGTATCTTCACCGAAACCGCAGGCGGCACGACGATCGCCGTTCTAAAGAAGCTAGTTGAAGCAGGCAAAATCGACCCCGAAGAAACTACTGTCACCTACATTACTGGAAACGGACTGAAGACTCAGGAAGCGGTTCAAGGCTATATTGGTGAGCCGTTGACCATCGAACCGAAGCTCGACAGCTTTGAGCGGGCCCTGGAGCGTTCTCACACGTTGGGTCGCCTGGAATGGCAGCAGGTTTTAGTTTAAGCTGATCATCTCTAACCCTTAACACTCAAAACTCACCTTCACTATGTCAGTCAAAGTTCTCATTCCTACTCCATTGCAAAAGTTCACCAAAGATCAGGCGGCGATTGAATGCGATGGCGGCACAATCACAGAATTGCTCGATTCTTTAGAGCAAAACTTCCCTGGCATCAAAGCACGGCTGTGTGACGATCAGGGTGAACTACGCCGTTTTGTAAATTTCTACGTCAACAGTGAGGACATTCGTTTTTTGGATGGCAAGCAAACTTCCTTAAGTGAAGGAGATGAGGTCAGCATCGTTCCGGCGGTGGCTGGTGGCTAATCTGTATGGGTACGGACCCATATTAAAAAGCAAGTATGTTCTGATGTTTGTGTAAATGTGAGCAGAATGCCCGCATTTACACAAACATCAAATCAGTTTCAAAAAGCAGAGGGATTGTTTTCTAATGCGTTAAGAAACGGGGTAAAACCTTCCTCTGGAGTCCACTGGATTGCGCCATCGTGACCCGTCCAGTAGATGGCGATCGCCCGTTCACGCAGCCATGACGCAGTGTCTGGGTCAATCAAGTCAGCAGAGGCGATCGCTGCCTGATTGCCGATTGCGGTTAACAAGTCTGGATGAACAAATTCGCCTGACCACCATAGCACCTGCACTGGAGCCGAAATTTTTTCAATCAGGAACCGCTGTTGTTCAGCAGACGGCTCCAGGTTTTGTAGCAACAGCCACTGTTGCCCCCCGATGCCTAGCTGAAGCACAACCGGGTTGGAATTAATCAAGCTTGCAGTCACAGAACCTATCTGTGTTGCTTGACCAACGGGTAAGGGGGAACTGGACGGCCCCAGCGGTGGAGAGTTGAGTAAGCCTGCTTGCCCCAAATCTGGCTGAACTGGGGATGCAGCAGGGCGATCGCCAACCGTCTCGGCTGAAAAGCTTCGGTAGAAAGTTTGGATGGGCAAGTCCGCCGCAATTCGATTCCAGCCTGTGCTGTTAGGGTTGGAATCGGTCGCAATAGCCCAGTTGATTTGATTGATCCCCTGTTTTCTGAGGAAAGGAAGCACCGTGAAGTCAGCGTTTTCCTGGTTGCCGCTATTGATCAAGCCAACTGAGCCTCGATCTTGAACTACTAAAACGGGTGTTTCAGAGGTTGATAAGATTGTCACCTGAAACAAGTTGCTGTAGCGATACCAGGCGGGGAGGGCAACCAGGCTAAGTCCCAATAGCGAGGCAATCCACCAGTGTTTTTGTCCGCGCTTCCAGACCCAAATTAGGATAATTAGACTGTAGAGGGCGATCGCCTGAATCGCCGAAATCGTTCCAGTTGCAAACGAGTTGCCAGGGAGCCGATTGCAAAATTCTGCTAGAAATATCAGACCGTGCAGCGGGTAGTAAAGCACTGCGGCTGTAGCGCTTCCGGCAGTTGACCAAAGTAAAGCAGCCAGGGCACTGATCATGCCGCCAATGCTAATCAAAGTAATGAGCGGCGTGACTACGACATTTAGCAGAATGCTGTAAGGAGAAACCACGCCAAAGGCATAAAGCTGCAAAGGCAAAGTCCAGAGGTAGGCCGCAAGCGGAACGGCAGTCAGAGTGGCGATCGCAGGCGGCAGCCAATCCAGCTTTTGAGTTAGCGACGGAACGGTGACAATTAGCCCTAGCGTTGCCAGGAAACTAAGCTGAAAACCTAGATCCCAGATCCACAGCGGATTCACCAGTAGCAAAATTGCCGCAGCCAGCAGGATGGAGCTAAGCGGTCTCACCTTGCGCTCTGTGGTCAGGGCAACCAGGGCGGCCATTCCCATGACCGCAGCCCGCAGGACAGAAGGCTGTATTCCCGTGAGTCCGGTGTAGAGAATTAGCACCCCAACGCCAAAAACTAGCCGCGCCCGGTTGGGAAGCTTTTGCGTCAGAGTGAGCATCACTCCGACTAACAGCGACACTTGAAACCCGGAGGCTGCCAGTGCGTGAGCTAACCCAGCACGAGAAAACTGATCTTGAACGTCGTAAGGCAAGTCTACTCCGTTGCGCCCCATTACCATTGCGCTAAGCAACGGCCCTTCGGGTACGCCCGACCAACGCACCTGGGACTGCACGATTCTTTCACGGATTAGCCACCAGCCCCAGGGCGATCGCCCTTCCCCTTCAGGAAAGTCAACCTGAGTGCCAGTTAGTCCTGCAAAGCCTCCCTGACGCTTTAAGTACTGTTCAAAATTGAAGCCGCCAGGGTTTTCAGCAGGTTTAGGTTTGTATGGACTGCCTGTGACAGCAACCACCTGTCCTACAGTCAATCCGGTACCCTGAAGCAGCGGCACGGTGACATAAAGTTTGCCAGTGACAGGCTGTCCGGCGATCGCACTGTTGCCATCTCCCGTAATCTCACTAATCTGAGTAACATTCAGCCAAAACCGTACCTTTTGCTTGCGGGTGAGACGAGGCGGCGTATCAATTTTCCCTTGAACGGTGAGAACTTGAGCGGGGGCTGTAGGGTCAACGTCGCTGATCTGCCTGCTAATGTCTGACTCTTCCACGTCTGGCAATCGCACCTGAAAGTAAAGCGTCGCAAGTAGCCCAACCAACCCCGCAGCTAGCCAAAGTCGCGATCGCGGTCCAGTTTTCCAAAAGCGGGGCAATGTGAACGAGGCGACTGCACCTGTCAACAGAAGGGCGATCGCCCCTAAAGGAATTCCTGCAAACTGACCTGGTAGTGCAGTTAGCAACAACCCCAGGATGTACGCCAGACTCAGAACAGCGCCATTTACACTAGCCATAGATGCTGATCCTCACAACTCTTCTGACTAGTTAGCCCAGAACAAATTGAGAATTGAGCTAAATCGCCAGTCCCAACTTTAAGCCAAAAACGGCATGGAGAAACAGCAGGCAGAGGGTCGCGCTACCCAGGTAGGCGTGGAGCGTGCGAAGGGATGATTTTTGGGCAAACCCGGTGGCGGCGATCGCCCCATTCAGCCCCAACAGCAGCACAGCGGCTGAGCCAGTCCAAAAGTGAGGGCTTTCAAAAATCGGTTGATTTTGCATGACCAGCGACAAAACGCCGCCCGTATAACCTGCGGCAATGAAAGCAAACATCAGCGGAGCCAACTTGCGGTGGTCAGAACGGCTCTTCACAGCGGCGGCTTCATCCACAACAACTCTGCCGCGCCAACCTGCCAAGCCGACAAAACTGCCCATCACTAATACAACGATCGCCATCATCAAGGGATGTCCCCAATGCACAATTGGCTCAGGCGTTCCCAGGTTACGAAACCAGGCGGCGATCGGTTCTAGCAGATCTCTCAAACCTGACATCCAGTTCTCCTCTTCTGCTGAAATTGCGGTTTAACAAGCATTAGCTTAACAATTGTTAAAAGTATTTTATAGCAATCAGGACTTATGCATTCCTCTGTAGAACAAGAAGGCTTAACTCAGATCTTGCACCAGTTTGGTCTGTTGCCCGATGACCGCCCTGGAATCAATTCCGGGCTAATCGCTTAAGTCAGTTGAAACTGACTTAAACACTGATCAGAAGCTCGTTCCAACTCGTTTCAACGAGTTTTAGCTTTGAGCCTGAGATTGATCTCAAGGCGCTGGAGCAATGTCTACTGCTACTGGTGCAAGATCTCAGTTAAGCCCCTTGTTGGTTTGGCGATCGCCTGAGTTTACGCTCTATTTGCGTAACTCCTGGCAATCCTAAAAATAGGTTGTGAGAGGAGCGCAGTCATTAGAGAGCCTCAAGAATGCTGACTGAGTTTGCCCGTATCATCTTACCTGTGGTTATCTATATTGATGGAAATAGCGGCTTGTACGTCAAAAAGTTTCCAGTACTGCTACCCTGCTCACTCCTGATCAAATAAGAAAATGCGATGACAGACAGTAATTTGCCCGATCGTGTAACCCGCTTAGAAGCATTAGCGGAAACTACCTTGTTAGCAATTCAGCAGCTAGCGTTACAGCAACGTGAAATGCAAAACAATCTGACGGATAGCATTCAAGATTTGCTTGGGATGATGAGTGAACAGCGAGGGGAAATGGCTGAAATGCAATCTGAAATACGAGGGCTACAGCGAGAAAATCGACAAATTCTCGAAATCCTACTCAATCGTCAAAATCCTGATACGTAATGCGCGATCGCCATAGAATGAACGTCTTCTCTGTTGAGCCACAAAGAGGAAAGGTGTTGCACAATAGAAGTCAGTCTCCTCATCCAACTCATTTCGCAAGCTCCTATGTCTACTGCTCTGGCTGATGCTCAAAACCTGCTGTCTGACTTGGTTGGGCGCTATCGTTCTCAGGTTGACTATCTGTCGATTCGGTTAGAAGAAGCAGAGGGAACAGACATTCTCCTGCGGGGAGACCGAGTAGAGACGCTGAGCGAAGGAATTTCGGTAGGCGGTCAGGTTCGGGCTTGCTTTAGAGGGGGGTGGGGGTTTGCTAGCTTTAACCAGCTTTCTACTCTGGCAGAGCGAATTGAGGAGGCGATCGCCGCTGCCTGTCTAGTGGGAGATGAAGAAACGCTGCTAGCTCCCGTTGCAGCAATTCAAGACAGCCGCCAACTGCCTTTAACAGGAACCGATCCTCGTCATATTTCACTCGCTCAAAAGAAAGCACTGTGCAATCATTACGCTGCCATTCTCAGAAGCTTTGACGATCGCATCGCCACTACTTCAGTACGCTATGGCGATAGCGCTCAGCGCGTGATTCTGGCGACCTCAGAAGGCACCCTGATTGAGCAATCCTGGGTTGATTTAGAAATGCGTTTTGCCGCCACTGCGCGAAATGGTGAAACGGTGCAAACAGGACGGGAAACGACAGGCTCCCGCAAAGCCTACGAGGATCTGGAAAATCTAGATGAACAGGTGAAAAGTGCAGCCCAGCGGGCAGTAGATGCGCTGGTGTTGCCTGCTGTAAAAGGAAACTCCTATACGGTGGTGATTGACCCAATTCTGTCAGGGTTGTTTGTGCATGAGGCCTTTGGGCATTTGTCAGAAGCCGACATGGCCTACGAAAACCCTGACCTGTTGGAGGTGATG
>Ga0224723_1000289_pt1 | contig 35436 bp, 34 predicted proteins | sample Balambano_FR2_Me_FD_161647 | JGI IMG/M metagenome (GOLD analysis project Ga0224723, IMG submission 161647) | Freshwater sediment microbial communities from Lake Towuti, South Sulawesi, Indonesia - Balambano_FR2_MetaG | ecosystem: Environmental > Aquatic > Freshwater > Lake > Sediment | place... | reverse complement strand
ATCCGGCATCTGGGCTATCTATCCCTGACCCTACCAACGCGATCTTTTTGCAGCCTGCCCCCCTTTCCCAGCCTGCCCCCGTTCAGCCCAACCCTGCACCTAAACCGATTCAAACGGCACCTTTAGGATATTGACCGAGATGGCTATCTCTTTTCCTCCCTTTCGCAACCTTCGCAGCCATAACGCTACTGAGAAAGGGCAACACCTACGGGGCGAGCCATCTGCCAGCCGATCGCGACTGCTTGCGGTCTGGGGAATTTTGATGGTTGGGGGAATGGGACTGGCGCTCAACCTGGTGCGACTGCAAATTATTCAGGCTCCCGCTCTGCGCCAGCGGGCCCAAACCCAGCAAGTTACCGCTTTGCGACCATTTGTGCCCCGCCGCCCAATTATCGATCGCCAGGGGAATGTAGTCGCTATCGACGAACCCGCCCACACGCTATATGCTCATCCATTCTTGTTTAAGCAGTCTCAGCAGGCGATCGCCAGCCAACTCGCACCCATCTTAAATCGTTCAGAACAGGAGCTATTGCAGCTATTCTCTTCTGACGACAGCGGCATCCGAGTTGAATATGCCTTGAATGAAGAGACAGTCGACCGGATTGTGAACCTGGGCTTAGATGGGCTGGAGCTAGAGCGGCAGCAGCAGCGGTTTTACCCACAGCAAGACCTGTTTGCGACCGTTGTTGGCTATGTCAACACCGAGCGGCAGGGGCAGGCAGGCTTGGAATATAGCCAGCAAAGCATTCTGGAGCGATCGATAGAACCAGTTCAAATTAGCCGTGCTGGAGATGGCACAATTATTCCCGATGACCTGCCAGGCAGCTTTCTGCGCCAGGACGACCTTCAGCTACAGATTACGCTTGATAGCCGTTTGCAGCGGGCCAGCCGCTTAGCACTAGAGCAGCAGATGCAGCAGTTTAGCGCCAAACGGGGAGCCGTCATGGTGATGGACGTGCGGACGGGTGAAATTCTGTCTATGGTGGCCGAGCCGTCCTACGACCCCAACCAGTATTACCGATTTGACATGGATCTCTTCCGAACCTGGGTTTTGACCGACTCCTATGAGCCAGGTTCGACATTTAAACCGATCAATGTGGCGATCGCCCTAGAGTCAGGAACGGTTAGCCCCAACGACGTGTTCTACGACGAAGGCTGGATCGAGGTCGATAGCTGGCCAATTCAAAACGCGGACTACAACGAACGCGGCGGCGGTCGGGGATCGGTCAGCGTCCAGGAAATTGTTCAATACTCCAGCAATGTCGGAATGGTTCACATTATGGAGAGCCTGAACCCAGCCGATTACTATGGCTGGCTAGAAAAAATTGGATTGGGGCAACCCACAGGTATCGACCTGCCCTTTGAAGGGCAGGGACAAATTAAGAGCCTGGAGCAATTTGTTGGCTCTCCGGTAGAGCCTGCAACAACCGCATTCGGGCATGGCTTCTCACTGACAGCAATTCAACTCCTGCAACTGCATGGCGCTCTGGCAAACCAGGGCGAAATGGTCGTTCCCCATGTGGTACGGGGGCTTTACAATAGTGAAGGGCAAGCCTACTGGCGATCCAAACTGCCAGCACCCCGCAGGATATTCTCTCCCCAAACGGCCCAAACCGTCCTGGGCATGATGGAGGCAGCAGTTCAGGATGGCACAGGAGAATCGGCTCAGATTTTGGGATACCGAATTGCAGGCAAAACCGGAACTGCACAAAAAGTGAGTTCTGATGGTGGCTATCATGATTACGCCCGCATCACTAGCTTTGTTAGCATTCTCCCCGCCGAATCACCGCGCTATGTCGTGCTGGTTGTGATTGATGAGCCGCAAGGAGAAGATGCCTACGGCTCTACCGTTGCTGCCCCGATCGCCAGAGGGGTCATGGAAGCCCTAATTGCAATCGAGGGCATTCCACCGAGTCAGCCTCAAGTTGTAGAAGAACCACCCATAGAGTAGATTCGTCAAAAAAGCCTTGACTCGCGGTTCGTCGCCCATAGCGTTCCCTGTGCAGGAATACTCATGCAAATCATCCACTATCTTCACGCTGCAATTCTAGTTTCTGACCTGGAAAAAGCTGAACATTTTTATGGAAACGTGTTGGGACTCTCTAAAATCGATCGCCCGCTTAAGTACCCTGGAGCCTGGTATCAAGTTGGTAATACTCAGATTCACTTGATTCTAGACGCAAGCATTCCCAGCGGCTTGCACAATTCCGAAAAATGGGGGCGCAACCGCCATGTTGCCTTTGCAGTGGATGATCTCCAGGCTGCTAAAGCACATCTCAAGACTTATGGATTAGACGTACAAATGAGTGCCTCCGGTCGAGCGGCATTATTTACTCACGATCCAGATGGCAATGTAGTCGAACTGACTGAAGTCAGATAGGTTGAGGTCTTCGAGAGCGATCGCCCAACTTTAGAGCGAATCATCGATAGTAAAGCTCAAAATCTTTCAAGGCGATCGCTCTAGTTAAATTTAGCCGATAGGGGTGGCTTAACCTGTTTGAGTCTTTGCCCATAACGTTTTCCTAAGTGCAGCCGCGTGCCTATACTGAAGCTCTAGTGCGGGCATACAGAGATATATAGCGGTAGCCATATCGATTAGGACATTTTGGTGGCGCGGCGGAGCCGCGCCACCAAAATGTCCATGTCCTAACCTAGCTGACTACAGCTATATCTATAAGGTTGGGGAGCATTCTGTAAAGCAGAATGCTCCCCAACCTTTAGATGTGTATTAAATTGTCTGTCGAGTCTCCAACGGTGATGTTTTTAAGAGCGAAAAATTACTCTGCTAAAGCACGGGAATTAAACAGAGCGTAAGTTGTCCCAACCATCATTACCGTCAACACTAAAACTGAAATCATGAGAGGCACCCCGAAAATTAACTAAGCTCATCATTCACACGATTAACTCTTCAGCGCTCAGGTTCCTGGCTTAATTCCCTACGCGATGTTGCCGAACGAGGGCAAATTTCGGCTACTTCGTCTTAACGACTCTACACCCCAAGACGTGGAAAGTCTTATGATTATTTCGTTACAATTATTCACAAGTAAACATCGTTCCTTAATTTAGCTGTATCTCATGGCTGCACCTTTAGCTGCCCCTTTGACCAAGTTGGCTTACCAAACTTTTCAACAGGGCAAAAGTTATTTTGGGCTGGCTCACAAAACCCTTAGTAGTCAGCTATTAACTCTACTTGATCCGCCGCGCGATCGCCCAGCCAATCGGCTCACACCAGAACTCCTGCTCAAGATTCAACAGCGGCTTAATCAGTTACTCGAAACAGATTGGCGAGACGCTGAGCAAGGCGTTTACCCAGAAAGCCTGCTGTTTGATAACCCCTGGGAAGATTTTTTCCGATATTATCCGGCTCTTTGGCTCGATATGCCTCAAATCTGGGGAAGGGCCAATCAAAAACGCTACCAGGAGTTCTCTACTCAAATTAAAACTGAGGGCTATCCCAGCTATTACCTGCAAAACTTTCACCATCAGACTGACGGCTATCTAAGCGATATGTCGGCAAACCTGTATGACTTGCAGGTTGAGATTTTGTTTAATGGGACGGCAGACGCAATGCGGCGGCGGATTTTAGCTCCGCTTAAGCGTGGGCTAGAAGGGCTTGAGCAAACCCCTCCCCATCAAATTCGCGTGTTGGATATAGCTTGTGGAACAGGGCGTACCCTGAGGCTCGTTCGCGGTATGTTGCCTGAAGCCTCTCTATTTGGTACAGATCTGTCCCCTGCTTATCTGCGTAAAGCCAATCAGTTGCTGTCTCAAAATCCTGGAGATTTGCCTCAACTGCTTCAGGCAAATGCTGAGCAGCTACCTTATCTGAATAACTATTTCCATGCGGTGACGTGTGTTTTTCTGTTTCATGAGTTGCCGCCCGCAGTGCGTCAGCGGGTGATCGAGCAGGCTTTTCGAGTGACACAGCCCGGTGGCGTGTTTGTAATCTCTGACTCGATTCAGATTAGTGACTCGCCTGAGCTAACGCCGATCATGGAAGGGTTTTCGGAAACGTTCCATGAGCCTTACTATCGGCACTACACGACAGATGACATGATCGCACGTCTAGAGCAAGCAGGTTTTGTAGGCATCACCAGTGAAGTCCACTTTATGAGCAAGTACTGGGTTGCTCATAAGCCAGCCTAAGCCACACATTTTTTGTAGTGTGCCGTGCTGAGCGCGGCACACTACAAAAAGTCTAAACGCAATCAAGCGCATAGCGCTCTATAAGTAGAGAAAAACATAAAAAATTGCAGAGTCAGGGATGATGCAGCCGACAGAAGTTAGAGTTGGGGTGGATGTGGATGCAAGTCTACACTGCCTGTGACTATTTTTTGAGTTTTTCCAGCTTAGCTAAGTGGTACAAGGAAAACGCTGATTATGACAACTTATAGACCTTCCGAATCTGACACTGACCAGAGCCTTGTTAGCAAAGATTTGGTGACAGCCAACCATCTGGAGGTCATCGAAACGGTCATCTCTAGCTTGCAAGAAGACCAGAGCGCGATGGTAAGTCAGACTGAACAGGGTCATTTATGGAAGTTTAAGTATGGAACCGTTGAAGTATTTGTGCAGCTTACGGGGTTGACGGACGAAGACACTTTCACGGTTTGGGCGACGGTGTTGAAGCTGCCCGTGAAGAGTGAAGCGCAGTTGATGCAAAAGCTACTGAAGATGAATTGGTCGGATACTTTTGAAGCGCGTTTTAGCATTTTGGGCGATCAGGTTGTGGTGAACTCTACTCGAACGGTGGCGGAACTGTCGCCTGGTGAGGTGTCGCGCAATATTACGGTAGTAGCAACCGTTGCTGATGACCATGATGAAGCACTTGCATCTGAGTTTGGCGGTTAATGGCGATCGCCCCTAATTGGCGATTGATCCCACCTCTTGAGGCCCCGGGTAAAGTCCAAATGGCGATCGATCGGTGGCTACTAAAACAGCATCAGCTAGGGCTACATCCCCCTGTTTTGAGGTTTTACACCTGGTTGCCAGTGGCAGTCTCGCTGGGCTATCATCAGCGCCGCTACCCCCCCCGGTGGGAGCATCTGTGTTGGAACGGGGAACGGATAGATATGGTGCGTCGCCCTACGGGTGGACGGGCCGTTTTGCACCAGGGCGATTTGACCTATGCGGTGATTGTTTCGGGCATTGCAGGCAGCCGAATGCAAGCTTACCAGCAAATTTGCCAGTTCTTGATTGAAGGCTGGCGATCGCTCAATGTAAACCTCCAGTTTGGCGATACCAGACGCGGCTACATCCACAACCCCAACTGCTTTGGTACTGCAACTGGAGCAGATTTAACCTTGCCCGACGGAAAAAAATTAATTGGCAGCGCTCAACTCCATCACAGCGGAGCTGTCCTTCAGCATGGTTCCATGCGCCTCAGCCCTGATCCAGATTTGTTTGAGCAGGTATTTGGCGTTGAGTTGGAGGCGATCGCCCTCCCCTCTTACTCGAAAGAAACCATTGTTGAAGCATTAACCGCTGCCGCCCAGCGATGCTTTAACCTTCACCTTACTTCACAGCCCCTCTCAGAAACTGAATGGCAAGAAATCCTTTGCTATGAAGGTTGAGGTGGCTGCTATGAAGGTTGAGGTGGCTTTTACTGCCCTTTATTGCCCACAGCAACGGTCAACGCCCAAGCTGTCGAGCAGCAGATCGCTAACTGCGTTGGCAATGGCAAATTCACTATGAAAGCTTTTAGAAAAGTCAAACGCCTGCATTTCTGTGAGGATGGCAATTACTAGCGAACCGACATCGTTTTCTCCTTCCATCCGCTGACGCACAAAAACCTGAGCGGCGCGTTTGGCAATGTCCTGATTAACGGGTTCAGGAATAAACTCGTGATCTAGCCATCGCTGCAAGGTTTCCCGAAGCCACTCGCCCTCTTGTTGAGCATCCTGGGGGGGAGGTAGGGTGATGGGTGAAATTGGTTCAGCCATATGAAGTGAATAGTGAACGGCTTTCCTACTGGGGATTGCTGGTCTTAGGAATGAGTGGCGGCACAGCCGCCACTCATTCCTGAATTAAGCAACGCCTTCCTGCTGAGTTAAAATAACCAGTCAGGATTTGTGTTCACTATATAACAATCGTGGGGATGCATTCATCACTTCGAGGGCGACTTACAGCAAGTCCGATTCACAGAGACGAGCAGCATGGCATGGGCAAAAAGAACTATGCAGTTTGACCTTTCTGCCATTATTCAAGGATATGCTCAGGGCTGCTTTTTAATGGCAGACGAAGCGGGCAGAACTTTAAGCTGGTATTCTAGCCGTGAGCGAGCGCTGATTCCGCTGGATGAACGGTTTCGATATCCGCGATCGCTCCAGCGTGTGCTTAACCAAAATCGCTTTACTGTTGCCGTCAATCAAGACTTTGAGGCAGTAGTAGAAGGCTGTGCAAATCGGGAGACAACCTGGATTTCACCAGAGCTTCGAGAAATTTATCGGGCGCTGTATCAGGCTGGCTATGCCTACAGCTTTGAAACCTGGCAAGGCGATCGCCTGGCAGGTGGCATTCTCGGCATCGTGATTGGGGCTGCTTTTATTGGAGAGTCGATGTTTTACGTTATTCCTGAAGGTTCTAAGGTGGCAATGGTGAAACTGGTAGAAAGGTTGCGATCGCGCCACTTTTACCTGTTTGACGCTCAAATGATGAACCCCCACCTGGAGAGATTTGGAGCCTATTACATTGCCAACCGGGAATACAAAAATTTGCTCAAACAAGCACTACAGCACCGCTGCTCGTTAATCTAGTTCCGATCTAGCCATCCATCATCCCCAGGGGAGATGTGAATTAGATAGGACTCTCAAGATAATCGTTACAAATATTTTTGTGTAGTATGGCGCTACATGCATACCTTAGTCCACGTTTTTGTGTAGCACCCCGCTGCCACACAAGAGCGTCTTGTCAAGGTGCTAAGCGCCATAGCTTGAACTTAAGGTGCCGATAGTCAGCAATTTTCACTAAGGAAGGGCGATCGCAATGGCAGATTTAGACCAGCTTGCCTTGTTTCAAGAAGACACTCTCCTGTGGAATCGTTGGAGAAAAGAGAATCCCCAAGTTAGACCCGACTTTACAGGAGTTGACTTCAGCGGACTGGACCTCAGAGGGCACAACTTCAGCGGTATTGACCTAACCGATGCTAACTTTCGCGGCGGCGACTTAATCAAAGCTGACTTTAGCGAAGCCACTCTAGATGAAGCTGACCTTAGCAATAGTGAATTAATCAAAACCGATTTTAGCAATGCCAACCTGGTGAATGCGGATCTCAGCGAGACAGGAACTCAACACTCTGACCTTAGCGGGGCAAACCTGATGGAAGCGAACCTGATTGGCGCTGATCTCAGCGGCTCAAATGTAGTGGGCGCGAACCTAAGCAACGCTGATCTGATTGGCGCAAATTTCAGCAACGCCAGCCTGGTCAAGGTCGATCTTAGCCATGCTGACTTGAGTGGCGCAAATCTGAGTAAAGCAAGTTTAATCAAAGCTAATCTGACAGGGGCCAGTTTAATCGGCGCAAATTTGAGCGGTGCGAACCTCAGCGGTGCAAACATCAGTGGGGCTGACCTCAGCGGCGCAAATCTGGAAGGCACAGTGATGCCCGATGGGAAACATCAACAGCCTGCCCAGACCAGCTAGTAGCAGGCTATCACTGTACTTATACAGGTCTACTCCTTTTCCACTAAAAGATCAAGGATGCGCCCCCGCTTAGCGGGGGCGCATCCTTGATCTTTTAGTGCCTAATCTTTAACCGGGAAAGGAGTAGACAAAAAACAGAAAAAGGGCTGGGGCATTGCTCTACCCCCTTTTCTGTCTTGACTTGAAGGGGTTAATAATATAGCGGTAGCCATATTGATTAGGACATTTTGGCGGCGCGGCTCCGCCGCGCCGCCAAAATGTCCTTGTCCTAACCTAGCTGACTACAGCTATATATCTAGCGCAGCGCAAAGCGACGCACTGCAAACAGGCTACCCATCAACCCTACGGTGCTTCCTAAAATTAGTAGCGCCAGGGGCAGTAGAAGGGTCTGCTGGCGGGTCAGGTCTGCCCCATTCCTTAAAAACTGAATAAATTCTGGCTGCTGCGCTAGCAAACTGCTGACAAACTGCTGCACACCCGCAATCAGGCTCCAGGAAATCATCGCTCCAGCAATTCCAAAGGCAATGCCCTGTAGAATAAATGGCAGATAAATCCAGGTTGTGGTTGCGCCGACTAACTGCATCACTTCAATTTCTCGCCGACGCGCCATGACAATTAGGCGAATGGTGGTGGTGATGACTGCGATCGCCGTCAAGGTCAAAATTGCCGTCACGCCAAAGCTGACCCAGTTTAACCCCTGGTTGAGTTGAGCGATTCGCTGAACCGCCTCATCCACGTACTGGACTTCATCGACTCCCTGCATCGCAGCCAGCTTCTCAGCCAGAACAGGCACCTCTTCTGACGCTCTAGCTCTGACTTTAACTTCATCAACAAGCGGGTTGCCGTTAAGCTGCTGAGTTGCCCCTCGGATATCTGAAACGCCCATGTCTTTTACCAGCGCTTCCCAGGCCTGTTCTTTAGAAGTTGTCGCAAGTCCAGAAACCTCTGGCATTGTTTCAATCAAAGGTTTTAGCGTATCTGCCTGAACTCCTGTTTCCAGGTAAACTGACACTTCAAGCTGGCTCCCAAACTGGTTCAACAAACTTTCTAGCTGCCAGGAGGATTGAAGACTTACGCCAAACAAGAACAGCAATACCGTGACCGTGCTAATCGCTGCCCAATTCATCCAACCGCCCCGCTTGAGTCCCAGCAGGGTTTCGCGCAGCAGGTAATCTGATTTAGTGAGAAATTGCAGCACGCAGCCTCCAATTGAGAATGATGAGTTGAAGAATGAAGGGATGAATTCATAGATTAGATCAACTCGGTGTTTTCGTAAAAGAGTGTGTTCAGATTTTTGTGTAAATGTGGACATTCTGCCCGCATTTACACAAAAATCAAATTAGTCTCCGTAGAACGGTTGAAAGTTGGCTAACGGTATCTGCAAAGCGGTTTAGATTCGGGTAGTGTGATTGAATCTGTCTGTTGAGGAGCGCATCTATGTCTGCTGAAGTGACTGTCATCAATCATCCACTGATTCAGCACAAGCTGACCTTGATGCGGCGGGTTGAAACCAGTACGGCTAAGTTTCGGTCGCTGCTTAAAGAAATTAGTATGCTGCTCGCGTATGAAGTCACCCGCGATTTGCCGCTCAAAACCGAACAGATTCAAACGCCGATGTCGCCGATGGATGCTCCCATTTTGGCTTCAGAAAAGAAAATGGTTATCGTCTCCATCATGCGGGCGGGGCAAGGAATTTTGGACGGAATGTTAGAACTGATGCCATCAGCCAGAGTGGGGCACATTGGTTTGTATCGCGATCCCAGAACTTTGGTGGTGATTGAGTATTACTTTAAGGTGCCGCATGACATTGAAGCGCGAGATATTTTAGTTGTCGATCCGATGTTGGCAACTGGAAACTCGGCAGTTGCAGCAGTGCATCGGCTGAAAGAAACGAACCCAAACTCCATCAAGTTTGTCTGCCTGCTAGCTGCCCCAGAGGGAATTAAGCATTTTCATACCCAACATCCCGATGTACCAATCTACACCGCAGCGATTGATCATAAGCTAGACGAGCATGGCTACATTTTGCCTGGATTGGGAGATGCGGGCGATCGCCTCTTTGGTACGAAGTAGTTTCAGGCGATCGCCCCAATTGCCTTCAGCGCAAAAATCTTCTCGATTGCATTTGCCACAACGCGATCGGGAGTGGAAGCCCCAGACGTAACGCCGACCACGATTTCACCGTTTGGCAGCCAGTTCTCACAAACTTCTAGATCTCGATGCAGCGGTTTGTGTTCAACCTGATTGCCGGGGCCAATCCGCTCGGCGCTGTCGATGTGGTATGAAGGAATGCCCCGCTCGGTTGCAATTTCCTGTAAGTGAGTTGTGTTAGAGGAGTTGTAGCCGCCGATGACAACCATCAGGTCGAGCGGTTCATCCACCAGCTTAAACATGGCATCCTGCCGTTCTTGAGTTGCATCGCAGATTGTGTTGAAGCTGAGGAAATGCTGGTTGAGCGCAGTAGGACCATACTTTTTCAGCATGGTGTGTTCAAACAGCTTGCCAATTTGCTCGGTTTCTCCTTTTAGCATCGTGGTCTGGTTAGCGATGCCGACCCGCTGTAGATCTTGGTCGGGGTCAAATCCGACAGAGCAGGCGCGGCTAAACTTTGCCATAAATTTCTGGCGATCGCCCCCGTTCAAAATGTAATCGCAGACATACTGAGCTTCCGCCAGATTCAGGACAATCAGGTACGTGCTAGCAAAGGAACTAGTGGCGATCGTTTCTTCGTGGTTATACTTGCCATGAATGATCGAAGTATGGCTGCTTTTCTTGTGCTTTTCGACCGTGTTCCAAACCTTTGAAACCCAGGGGCAGGTAGTATCAACGATGGTGCAGCCTTTGTCATTGAGAAGCTGCATCTCCTGAACGCTAGCGCCAAAAGCAGGCAAAATCACGACATCGCCCTGATCTACTACCGAAAAATCCTTCTGACCTGCGTTCACTGCAATAAAACCGACCTGCATATCCCGCAAGCGCTGATTCACAGAGGGATTGTGAATAATCTCGTTCGTAATCCAGATGCGCTCAGTGGGGAAGTGCTGGCGCGTCTCGTAGGCCATTGCGACGGCTCGCTCCACACCCCAGCAAAAGCCAAATGCTTCCGCCAGGCGAATGGTTACATCCCCCCGGTTTAAGGTGTAGTTGTTTTCGCGAATCTGCTGAATCAAGTCGCTCTGATACTCAGTCTGCATCTGCCCAGAGACTTCTGCTTCGTGCCCAAATCCTTTGCGGTGGTATTGCTCAGACGCATTGAGCGATCGCTTGAAGGCTTTTGTATCCATCCCATCTCCCAGAAAACTACACCTAACGAATAAAGCTACCTCAACTTTAGTGGGCATTGTCTACCCAACACAAGTTTGATCCGGTCAGCCTGCAATCCCTATGCACTCATTTCTAGCATTCGCTGAATCGGACGCAGTGCCGCAGCCTGAATATTGGCCGGAAGCGTAATTTCGGGTGTGCGGTTTTTCATCGCCAAATAAAGCTTTTCTAGTGTGTTTAGCCGCATATGAGGACACTCATTACAGGCGCAGCTATTCATCGGTGGAGCTGGAATGAATTGCTTGCCGGGAGCCTGTTTCTGCATCTGGTGAATGATCCCCGATTCAGTTGCCACAATAAATGCTTGATTGGGGCTTTTTTGAGCATATTTCAGTAGGGCAGTTGTAGAGCCAACATAGGAAGCGTGACGCAAAACGGCAGATTCGCACTCTGGGTGAGCAATGACTTCAGCAGCGGGGTGAGCAATTTGAAGCTGCACAATTTTCTTCTCAGAAAAGGTTTCGTGTACCATGCAGGACCCCTCCCACAGCACCAGATCGCGCCCTGTCTCAGCCATAACGTAACGCCCCAAGTTGCGATCGGGCGCAAAGATAATCGGCTGCTCTTTGGGAATTTGATTAACAATCTGGACGGCATTAGAGCTAGTACAAATGATGTCGCTCATGGCCTTAATTTCAGCCGTACAGTTAATGTACGAAACCACTAGATGATCGGGGTGGGCTGCTTTGAAGGCGGCAAATGCCTGCGGCGGGCAGCTATCTGCCAGGGAACAGCCTGCATTTAGATCAGGTAAAAGCACAAGCTTGTTAGGATTGAGGATTTTGGCCGTTTCTGCCATGAAGTGAACTCCGGCAAAAACAATCACCTCTGCATTAGTGTTTGCTGCCTGTTGAGATAGCCCTAGCGAATCTCCAATGTAGTCTGCAATGTCCTGAATATCAGGGTCTTGATAGTAGTGAGCCAAGACCACAGCGTTGAGTTCTTGCTTTAGGGTTTGAATAGCCTGAAATAAGTCACGAGGCAGAGTAGAAGCTTGGGTTGGGTCAAATCTATACGGTGCAGTAGTAAACACGGTAGGAAAAACGCTGTTAGTAGAGTGGATTCGGAAGTTTTCTAATTATAGTTGTTTTTACCAAAAATAACAGAGCTATTCCTGTCCGAAAATACCAGAACCACTGCACTCACCTGTAGAATCAGGAGCTTAGAACGCAAATCAAACAATCTGCAAAATTTGGTAGAAGCCAAGAACAGGAAAACGAGGGGAACTTCTTCTCTGGAAAGACCGTTCGCCCATACGGGAACGATTCCAGATTATTCAGTTCTCGTTCCTTAAAGAAGGGGAGCTTTGATGAGAGTTTTGGCTTGAAATACCAATATTCAAAGGCTTTGCTCCCTAAAGTTTCCAACAAAACAGCCACGCTGTGTGAGTGGCTTCAGGAGCATGAATTGCAAGAGTTAGCCCTCTAAACTTTTTGCAGTTTCAATCCACAACTTGCAGCAAACCATGGCGCAAGCCGTATAGCACTCGGTGAATTAGCGCTCGCTGCTCTTCTGCTAAAGAGTTTTGAGACAAAGCAGAGATGAGACGACTCTCTTCAACGCGAGTAATCTTGCGAGAAAACAAAATTTGCTCAACCAGACCCTCCAAAGGAATCTGATAAATGGAGGCTTGAGTCTGCATCTTGGTAAAGATCAAGCGACATTAAGACTATCAGCCATCCAGAGCAAATTAGATGTGATTGAGTTCAGCTTGTCCTGTGATCCATTCCTCTGATCGAGGTGATCTAAATCATTGCAAAAATTGTCAGAATCTAAACCCAACCTGTCCGTTGACTCCTCGAATGGAGTGGTAGCCTGCACCCAAAATGAGATTGTCGGTGGGGTTAACCTGAACTCCACCAGAGACAGCAACTCCCTGGTCTTCTGAGTAAATTCCCAAGCCAACGTAGGGAGAAACCTGATCGACCAGTGGCAAATTCACAAACGCCAGGGCATCTACCCCGGTAGAGTCCTCGGTGCCCAAACCTAATTCAACTCCAAAGTTTAAGGCTCTTGCACCAACGGAAAAGGTGGTTTCGTCGTTGCGGCTACCAACCGACACCCAGGGTTGAGGAATCAGTTGGGCGGCGGCTTTACCTGTGGGAATTAGTACGAGTGATGCGACTAGGGTAGTAGAGAAGAGGAAAGATTTCATGGCGCAATCAGCACCCTAAGTGCTGTGATGGTTTCTGTTTAAGCTGGACGATCGCCCCTTTGATCAAGTTGCGAACTTGCACTAGCTAAGGCACAAGGTTGAGAATTTCCTGGGCAGCGCGATCGCACACTCCCGGTTCTCCCAGCGCCTGCCGCATTTTTTGGTAGCCTGCAAGCATTTGCTGTCGCGGTTCTGGCTGAAGCAGTTGTAAAGCGATGCGGGTAACGGCTTCTGGGGTGGCATCGTCCTGAAGTAGTTCTGGCACAATGGGCTGCATCTCTACCAGATTGGGCGGCGACATGAACGGAATCTTGAATTTCAAGATGTTTTGAGCAATCCAGGCGGTCAGGGGGCTGACTCGGTATAGCACGACCTGCGGAATGTCAAGTAGCGCAAGCTCCAGGTTGACCGTGCCAGATTTGGCGATCGCCAGATCCATCGCTGCAAAAACAGTTTGCACCTGTGTCACCAGCGTTGCCTGTAAGCTGTAGGTGCGAATGGCTTGCTCAATCGGGCGGCGATAGATCTCCAGCGATAGGGGAATCCAAAACTTGACCTGCGGCAGTTGAGCCTGAATTTGACGAGCAGCTTCAAAAATGACAGGCAGCAGGTATTTCACCTCTTGGGGACGGGAGGCCGGTAGGAGGGCGATCGCCACCTGTTCAGCAGCTATTCCTAGGGCTGCTCGTGCCTGCGCTCGGCTGGGTGCTGACTGCATCCGGTCCAACAGGGGATGCCCCACCCAGGTGACATCGGCTCCCCATTTTTGGTAGTAGCGGGCTTCTTCTGGGAAAATTGCCAGCAGGCGATCGACCATTTCTACCACTCGCTTCGTTTTGCTTATCCCAAACGACCAGACCCACTCCTGCGGCGCAATATAGTACACCACAGGAGCCTGGGGTAGATGCCGCTTGGCATAACTGCCAATTCCCAAGTTGGGAGCGAGATAGTCGATCATCACGATCAGGTCAGGCGGATTCTGACGCAAATAGCGCTTTACCCGCCGCTGTATTCTCAAGGTAGGTAGGACGTAGGGCAAGGACTCAAAGATTCCAATCGAGCCAATGGCGCTGGTGTCGCCCAGCAAAGTCGCGCCTGCGGCCGCCATGAGTTGCCCGCCTAGAGCCAAAATTTCTAGAATTAACCCAGTTTGCTCAGCCCGATCTCGCAACGCTTTCACCAGTAAGGCACCCTGAAGATCGCCAGATACCTCACCCGTACTAATAAAAATACGGATTCGTCTATCATCCCCCTCATCCTTCATCCCTTATCCCTCATCCTTCATCCCTTATCCCCTCGCCCTGAGGTCAGCCCACGCCGCCCCGTTGCCTGTGCGGCGATCAAAAACTGACGCAGATGCTGAAGATGTTCGTTGTCGGGGAGCAGGTCAAACTGTTCGATCGCCTGGTTGATGGTTAGCCCTGAGCGATAGATCATGCGAAAGGCTTTCTTGAGGGATTGTAAAACTCTGCCGTCATCCACCCCGGCTAGACCTGCCCGCTGTAAACCGACCTGGTTAAGCGATCGCACCCTCGGAGGGTTTCCCTCAACCAGCATATAGGGAGGCACATCGCGCTCAATGCGGCTCATCGCACCCAGCATAGCGTGACGACCGACCCAGACAAACTGATGGATGCCAACCATTCCTCCTATCGTGGCCCGCGATTCAATGTGAATGTGACCCGCTAAAGACACTGCGTTAGAGATAACGACTGAATTTTCGATGACACAGTTATGGGCTACGTGGACGTAGGCCATTAGGAGGTTGCGATCGCCAACAATGGTTGCTTCCCCCGCTCTAGTAGCCCGATTAATCGTGACGCACTCCCGGATGCGATTGTCGTCGCCAATTTTAACCAGACTCAGGGAGCCGTCATACTTCAAGTCCTGTGGCTCAAGCCCGATTACCGCTCCCGGAAAAATTTGATTGCGCTGCCCAATTTCTGTCCAGCCGTCAAGGACAACATGGGCACCGATCACGGTTTCCGCGCCAACGGTCACTTTCTCCCCAATCACACTGTACGGACCCACTTTAACGGTGGGGTGCAGGTTGGCACCAGGATGAATTACAGCCGTTGGATGAATCAAAGTAGTCAAGGGACGGTCTCCAATCGCTTTCAGCCTATTGCTTTTGGCGTGTTTGCTTTTCAGTTTGCCAATTAATCCACTAGAGAAAACATCAGTTCACCTTCTGCCACCAACTGACCATCAACTTCGGCGCGTCCCTGCATTTTGCCAAATCGCCGCCGCTTGATGGCAAGCAACTCAACCGTCATGACGAGCTGATCTCCAGGCACAACTGGACGGCGAAAGCGTACTTTGTCAATGCCAGCAAACATTAGTAACCCGTCGGGCACGTCTGGAAGCTGGGTTAAGACCACACCGCCAACTTGAGCCATCGCCTCGACGATGAGTACTCCGGGCATGATCGGTCGTCCTGGAAAGTGTCCCTGAAAGTGAGGCTCGTTGAAAGTGACGTTTTTGATACCTACAGCTCGTTCGCCAGGTACGTAGTCGATGATTCGATCAACCAGGGAAAACGGATAGCGGTGTGGCAAAAGTTGCTGGATTTCTTCCAGAGTAAACACTGTTTTAGACTGGCGATTAATCGGCTCTTGTTCGGTGTCGGCCGTGATAGGGGGAGTCGCTGTGTGAACGTCAGCTAATGTAGACATGGATTAGTTAAGTAGGGCTTTCTTAGAAGGGAACTGTAAAGGAAAACGGCCTGCAAAGCCGCTCAGCTTACAGCACCGCTGAAGCGATGCTAGCTGGGCAGAAGTTGAGCCACGAGCCGAGCCAGTTGGGTGTGCAGGCTGTGGCTAGCTTTATAGGCTAGAACATGGACGAGGGGGAAGATTCCCAACAAACTTAAGTCCCCTACTAAGTCTAAAAGTTTATGACGCACTGGCTCATTTGAAAATCTTAGGGGCGGGTTTAGCCATCCTTCAGTTCCGCAAACCAGAGCATTTTCTAGACTACCGCCTTTGATCAATCCATTTTGTCGCAACTGTTCGATTTGGTGCGCCAACCCAAAAGTGCGAGCCGGGGCGATCGCCTCTGCAAAGCTTTCCTGGGCGGGTGTCCAGGTATACCACTGGTTGCCAATTGCAGGCAAGTCAAAATCGATGCCGTAGGTAAAACGCAATGTCGGAGCGGGCAGAGCCGCCACAAATGCGTCGCCCTGGTGAACCCAGATCGGCTCCTTGAGCGTGTAGACCGGACGGGGAGTGGATTGGGCAACGAGTCCAGATTGGGCGATCGCCTCTACCCACTCTCGCGCTGACCCATCCAACAGCGGTACTTCTGCCCCGTCGATTTCAATTCGAGCATTGTCAACGCCCATGCCTGCCAGCGCTGCCAACAAGTGCTCCACTGTACGAACGCTAGCATCCCCACTCGCTAACTCTGTGGAGAGTAAGGTTTGGTTTACCGCCGCAATCTTTGCCGGAATCGAAGGCACTCCCGCCCGATCAACCCGGACAAAATAGCGCCCTTCCCCTGCCGCCGCAGGCCAGACCCGAACGCAGGTTGTCACTCCCGAATGCAAACCCACTCCTGACCGCTCAAACTCGGTTGCCAGAGTGTGCTGTGAAGCCTCAAACAGCCGCTCAGAATTATGCTCTAGCTGCTGCACCCCTATCTCCTTCATCCTTCATCCCTCATCCCTCATCCTTCCTAAAATCTTTCTCCAATGCCAAAGTGTAGCCTGCTGTCGCCATCGTCGTTGAAACCGTAGTCCACTCGAATTGCGCCCAGCGGAGACTGAATCCGAACGCCCACGCCATAGCCAAATCCAAACCCAGGCTTGTCTCGGATGCCTGCCGGATCGCCCGGTACATTATCTCCGGTGCCTAAGTCAGAACCGACATCGACGAACAGCGCCCCGCCAATAACTGCAAAGAGTGGAAAGCGGTACTCAGCGGTTGCCTGAATGAAGCTGCGACCGCTACCCAGTTCTCCTGAATCATAGCCTCGAACGGAATCCGTTCCGCCCAGAGAGAAGGCTTCATAGGGAGGCAAGTCTCCCAGAATGGTGCCCGCTTGCAGGTTTAGCGCTAGAGTTTCAGGCCCTTCTGTGAAGTTGGTATAGTTCACCGGAATGTAATAGCTGTAGCTTGCCCGCAAGCGGTTGAATAAAATGCCGCTCAGAGGAATGGTCTGCTCAGTGCTGAACCGCAACAAAGAGCCGCTAGTTGGCTGAAGGGGGTTATCTCGTAAGTCTTGGGCGAGTCCGATTTGGAAGGTCAGCAGATCATCGGTGCCGTCGTCACTAAAGCTGAGCAGGTTGCCTAACTCGTCACGCGGCGTAACGTCTCCGTCTCCATCTCGAATTGAGACCCGCTGATACTGCAAGCCCGCAGTAGCTCTCCAGTTTTCTAGACCCAGCCATTCGTCCAGGGGACGGCTAAAGCTAACGCCTCCTCCTAAACGCTGGACACGGGGGCGATCGCCATTATCTAGCTCAACCTCATTCTCACCACCATCAAAAATCAGCGAAATCGAACGACGGTTAAATAGGTTGACCGTGTAGGAAGTGCGGTAAGGGTCGCCCCCAATCCAGGGGTCAGTAAAATTAACATCAAACAGCAGGGCATCTCGTTCTCCTAATTGAATCTCGGCCCCAAGCCGCTGGTTGTTGCCACCCAGGTTTTGCTCTTGATAGCTGACTGTGCCAAACAAGCCACTGGAAGAACTGAAACCGACCCCTGCGGCTAGAGAACCCGTGTTTCGCTCGATTACATTGACAACCACATCGACCTTGCGGGGATCGTCACCGGGGTTCAGGGAAACCCTTACATCTTCAAAAATTCCTAAGCCAAATACCCGCTGCAAATCTGACTGAATGGCAGTCTGGTTAAACACTTCTCCCGGCTGCGATTCAAACTCGCGAGTAATAATAAACTCCCTTGTCTTACCTTCAATCGGTTCGCCGTCCTCATCTTCAGTTTCGCCATCTTGACCCAGGAAGCGCACCTGAATGTCTTCAATTTCGCCCTCAGCCACCACCAGCGTCACCGTTCCATCAGGTGAAACCTGAGGCGCATCAATCACCTGAGCCAGCACATAACCATTGTCCTGATACCACTGGTTGAGTTCCTCAACGCCAAACTGAAAGTCGCGCAAGTTGAGAATGCTGCCGTACTGTTCGCCAAAGATTTCGTCTACGACGGTTTGGGGCAATACCTGATTGCCTTCAACTTGAACCTGCTGTAGCACTGGGTTCAACGACACTTCAAAGGTTACCCTTACGCCCAGAGGAGTATCTTCTGGAACAGCTCGCACATCCGAGAAAAAGCCCGTTGCAAAAATTGAGTTGATGTCTTCCTGAAGCTGCGAGCGGGTTGTCGTGCGCCCTGGCCGTGTCCGAATGGCCTCATAGACGACATTTTGCAAATCTCCTTCAGCCCCGCTGACAACAACTTCTGCGACGAGTACACGCGGCTCAGTGGGAGAGTCTGCGCCAGGGGCGGGCGCGGGTGGAGTATCTGTGGGCGGTGCCTCCTGCTGCTGATCCACAGGCTGGTCATCTTCAGGCAAAGCCTCAGCGGGTGGAGCTTCGTCGGGCTGATCAGGCTGCACTTCCTCTGAAGGCAGAGCATCTGCTGGAGGCTCGGCAGGTGAATCTGCTTCATCCTCAGAGGAGGGGGTGATGTCAAACTGAATTTGGTTGGGAGTTTCCTGGACTGGCGTTTGGGTGTTGGGCGGTGGAGTGCCTGCGTCTGCTGGGGTATCTACCTCAGAGGGGATAGGGGTTTGCGCCCACAGATTTTGATGAGACGGCTCTGGAGCGCTGACGGTCGGCAAGGCAGACAAAGCGGAAGTGGACACAAACGAGTTTTGCCCAACGACCTCCGAACTGTTAGTTTGTCCGGTAGCGGGAGTCACCTCAGAAGTTTGAGATTGGGCAGGACGGGACAGACCGAAAGCAGCCGAGGCAGTGAAGACTGCCAGTAGAACTGGAGAAAGACGCATATTGTTTGGATTGTTTAGCACTTCCACACACCACGACCTGCTGTTGCAGGTGAAGGACACAGAGAATCAAGCGGAAACCAAGCGGAGAAACGAATCGTTTTGGAGTCAGCGATCTGGCAAAACGATCCTGGGCGATCGGAGAAATTTTACAGCATTGGCTGGAACAAACATTCGCCTATTTGGTTAGAGGGACTAAACTTGACCAGTTTTAGCCAGAATTCTGGTCAAAACTTGCTGATAAGCTGCTTCGACGTTACCTAAATCGTGACGAAAGCGGTCTTTGTCCATTACGCGCTGTTTGGGGTCGGGGGCAGATTGATCCCACAGACGACAGGTATCGGGGCTAATTTCGTCTGCAAGCAGCAGGTTTTGGGACGGGTCTAAACCAAACTCTAGTTTGAAGTCCACCAATGTAATTCCACACTTCTGAAAGAAATCAGTCAGGATTTGGTTAATTTTGAGCGCTTTGGAGCGAAGCTGTTCAACTTGGTCTGGAGTTGCCAGGTTGAGTAGAAGCAGGCGATCGCCCGTCAGCAAAGGATCACCCAGCGCATCGTTTTTGTAATAGAACTCAACCAGTGGCGACTTCAGAACCGTACCCAACTCTAATCCAGTCTGTTGACAGAGGCTACCAGCGGCAATGTTCCTGACAACGACCTCCAGCGGCAAAATCTTAACTGCCCGAACCCGCATGGTAGTTGCAGACGGGCGATCGATGAAGTGAGTTGCGATCCCCTCGGTTTCTAGCAATTGAAACAGATGGCTGGAGATGGCGCAGTTAATTTCTCCTTTACCCTGAATGCTGCCTCGCTTTTGGGCGTTAAAGGCAGTTGCATCGTCCTTAAAAAAAGACAGCAAAACGTTAGGGTCATCTGTCGCGTAGAGAATCTTAGCTTTGCCTTCGTAGAGCTTTTCGTGAGCAGCCATGTAGAGATAGGTTGAGATTTTTCTCAAAACAAAAAAGTCAGGGAAAGCATTACTTTACCCCACCCTGGTATCACTCGAATGAAGCAGCTTCACAATTTTAACGGACGGCGGCTCTAGCAGGAGAACTAGGATAGAAACCAACCGGGAGCAGTTTATGGGAGTTTCTAAAAACCACCTGGAAATTGAATTGGTAGGACAGACCGGGCGATCGGGCAAACTGCCTACGATGTATGATTTGCCCAGCGAAGACTCTGTTTTTAGTCTCTGGCATGGAAAATTTGATGACATCACGCGGACATGGCTGTGCATCGCCCCTCGCTTTCTTGATCATGGGGAAGAATTCGACCGCAGATATCAGGAAGCTAACTCGGCACTCGCTCCTTTCTCACCCCAAGCACTATGATGTGGTAGTTTACTGGTTTGTCCGGTTTTGGAGGAAGGGGGCGATCGCGCCAGGTCACTTTACCCAAGGGATGGTATGGACTTCTGGAACGGCAACTTGTTAGAAGGTGCTACAGAAGTGAGTCTGGGCGCACCTCTAGAAACAATTCCTGTGTTGGTAAAAGCAGGCAGTATTTTGCCAATGGAAGATTATCAAGAACTCACTTTACACCTTTATCCACCCCTGGCAGGAACTTGTGAAACATCGATTTACAGCGACGCGGGTGATGGATATGGAGACTGGCGACTCGACCACTTTAAAGTTATTCGGTTTGAGCATGGTCTAGATTTAATCTGGCGAGAAGAAGGTGGGTTTTCCTTCCCCTATATCAGGGTCAAGGTTCAGGTTCATGGGTTTGAGCTACAGCAAGTGTGGGTTGATGAGGTGGTAGCAGAACATAAGGAGAATGAGTGGAAGGGCGATCGCTTCCAAAAGATCTACCTACTCCTTTCCCACTAAAAGATCAGAGATGCTCAAGAAAATGGTTGAACAAGCTGCGGCAACGCGAGATGATGAAAGATAGCAATTAACTCGAGAGGGCTGATCCATGACCCAGACTGGGACTAAATCTGTGGGCGCTGAACCCGTGTTCGTGAGTCCAATGGATCACTACAACCAGGAACTCATTGCCAATCTTCATCCTGCTGATTGGGTTAATCCTACACCTGCTCAGCGATATAATCTGGTTGTCATTGGGGCGGGCACCGCTGGACTGGTGACAGCCGCCGGAGCCGGACTGTTGGGTGCTAAAGCTGCTTTGATTGAGAAACATTTGATGGGTGGTGACTGTACCAATGTTGGGTGTGTGCCCTCAAAAGCAATGATTCGCTCGGCACGAGTGGCAGGTGAGATTCGTCGAGCAAAGCACTACGGCATCAATGTGTCTGGTGAAGTTACAGTAGACTTCTCAACGGTGATGGAGCGCTTGCGGCGAGTCCGCACCGAGATTAGCCCTAATGACTCTGCAACGCGGTTCCAGCAAGAGTTTGGGGTAGATGTGTTTTTTGGAGAAGCGCATTTTTCAGGGGCAGATACGATTGAGGTGGCGGGTCAAACGCTGCGATTTAAGAAAGCAGCGATCGCCACTGGTTCCTCTCCTCTCCATTTGCCGATCGAAGGATTAGAAGAAGCCGGATATCTCACCAACGAAACGGTGTTTTCACTCACCGAAAAGCCCGATCGTCTTGCAGTCATTGGTGGCGGCTACATTGGCTGTGAACTCGCTCAAACCTTTCGGCGTTTAGGATCAGAGGTTGTTTTGTTCCAGCGCGGCTCCCGCCTTCTCGATCGCGAAGACCTGGATGCGTCAAACCTTGTGCAGCAGGCATTTATCCAGGAAGGAATTCGACTGGTTTTGAAGTCACAGATCAAACGAATCGAGCGAAAAGATTCGGTCAAAGTAATCCACTATGAAGCAGACGGGCAGGAGAATGCCGTTACTGTAGATGAAATTTTGGTAGGAGCAGGCAGAAAACCCAACATTCAGGGGCTAAATCTAGAAGCGGTAGGAGTTAAGACCGATTCTAGAAAAGGAGTGATCATTGATGATTACCTTCAAACCAGCAATCCTAATATCTACGCAGTGGGCGATGTCTGCATGAAGTGGAAATTTACCCACGCTGCTGATGCTGCTGCCCGCATTCTGATTCAAAATGCATTGTTTGCTATTGCCGGAATTGGGCGCAAAAAGCTGAGTTCACTGGTGATGCCCTGGTGTACCTACACCGATCCTGAAGTTGCTCATGTTGGACTCTATCCCCATGAGGCACAGGAACGGGGGATGGAAATTGATACTTTCTGTGTGTCGCTCAATGATGTCGATCGGGCGATCGTGGATGACGAAACGGAGGGATTCTTAAAAGTTCACGTTAAGCAGGGCACTGACGAGATTATAGGCGCAACGCTGGTCGCTCGACACGCAGGTGAAATGATTAGTCAGGTTACGCTAGCGATGACCAATGGAGTAGGGTTGGGGGCGATCGCCAACACCATTTATCCCTATCCCACCCAGGCAGAAATCTTCCGCAAAGCCGCTAGCCAATACAGCCTCAAGCGCCTTACCACCTTCAAACCACTTGCCTCCAAATTTTTAGCCTGGAGACGCTAAGAATCATAGATAAATGACCTGTGCAGGTTAATTAATTCGCGATCCTTACTGTTACAGCACTTGAAGAATTAATTAGAACAACGTTGGACTCGCCAAAGCGTTGTATAGCCGAGGTTTCGATTCATCCCTCATCCTTCATCCTTCATCCTTTTGCTATAACACCTCATTCTAGGTTGTTAAGATATCGATGAGAACCAGCTTGGGAGGGGTCGGCAATGATAGGTCAGCTACTGGGCGATCGCTACCAGACCCAGGATTGTTTAGGCAAAAAATCAGGACGGCAAACCTTCCTAGCGTGGGATCAGCAAGCGGAACAACAGGTGGTAATCAAGCTGCTCAGCTTTAACCGCGATTTCGTTTGGGATGATCTGAAGCTGTTTGAGCGAGAAGCCGAAACCCTGCGCACTTTATCCCATCCCGCGATTCCTCATTACATTGATTTCTTTGAAGTTGAGTCTCCCCAGGCTCACCGATTTGCTTTGGTGCAGAGTTACGTCAAAGCAGATTCCCTGGCAAACCACCTGCAAGCCGGACGAACCTTTGCCGAAGCCGACCTCAAGCAACTGGCAACCTCCCTACTAGAAATCCTGGTCTATCTGCAAAGTCGTCAGCCTGCCGTTGTTCATCGTGACATTAAGCCCAGTAACGTTCTGCTCACTAACCGTTCTGGGAATCGCGTAGGAGACGTGTACCTGGTCGATTTTGGCTCGGTGCAAACTCTGGTAGCGACTGAGGGAGAAACCATTACCGTAGTGGGAACCTATGGCTACATGGCTCCTGAACAGTTTGGCGGACGCACCAGCCCCGCAACAGACCTATATGGATTGGGAACAACCCTAATTCATTTAGCAACGGGATGTCATCCGGCAGATATTCCCCAGCGGCGACTGAAGCTCCAGTTTGAATCCTTGACTCAGGTAGACAGGTCCTTCAAACAATGGCTTTCCCGTTTGGTGGAACCCGATTTAGAAGAAAGATTTGCTTCCGCAGCGGCGGCTTTGGAATCTCTCAAGTCTAGCTCTCTTCCCAAAACCCTAGAATGGGCGGTGGTTAAGGCTGGGCCAGAGGCGATCGCCCAACCCTCCCACAGCCAAATCCAGCGCTTTGCCTCCGAACATCACCTCACCTTTCAGTTTCCCCCAAAAACTCAAAAAGCTCCCCTTCCATCCTCACGGCTCTGGAAAGTAACACCATTGGCGCTGGTAGCAGGTTTGGTGATAACGCTCGTTAGTCCTCCGATCGCCATTTTTGCTGCTATATTGTGGGTCAGCGGCATTGGCATAGAGACTGTCTTTCTCCGGCTACGCCATCGCCTCAACAATAAGCGAAGAAGTTCTCCTGCCCATCCAAACCTCTTGAAAGTAACCCGTCACCAGCTTGTCTTGCGGCTGCATGACGGCAACTATCGGCTACAGGAGGGCGATCGCCTCATCACTTCCCTGTCCTTACCCTTATCCAATCTCAGAGCGCTGGAATATCGTGGCAGTCATGAACACTTCCATGCTCTGATCATTGAGGCAGATCAGCGCTACGAGCTTAGGGGTGATGGGTTAGCTTCTACTAGAGAGCTAAGGTGGATCGCGGAAGAACTAAGCCAGCGGCTAAATTTACCCCTCCGCCACACCAAAGACTATTTAGTTCTGCCTCCGGCGATCGCTCAACAAGAACCAAAAACCTTAATGGACTTTCCCACCCCGATCGCCCAGCCGCCCGACACCCAGGTAATCCTGCTCAAGCGAGTCAGTTGGATTGACATCCTGATTCCAATTAATTCCAGTCAAGATGTGGAGGAGTACGATCGCTTGCATATTGATGAACATCAAATTCGTCAATCTTTTGCTCAACAGCAAGATCCCCTTCCCAGTCTTCGCATGGCTATCAGGGCAATCGAATACTGTAGCGATCGGGATCGAGCGACTGGATTTTTGAGAATATGGGCGGGGAAGCGCAAGTATGAATTGGGCAGAGACTTGCTCTCGACTGCTGAGCTAGAGTGGCTAGCTTACGAGTTGAGTGAGTGGTTGGGTTTACCCGTCTACGACACCCCAATTGCCTTATCGGTCTTGGGTTAATGCCTGGAATTCCTTATTTTCGCGTAGTGGCTCAAACGTATGGTCAGACCGCGCCATCACGCGGTAGAGGTTAGGGCTGAGAACCAGCGCCCGATGCAGATTTTTGATTGCCATCTCAACGTCGCCTTGCAGCGTGTAGGCGCAGGCTTTCCCATACCAGGCGTTAGGGTTGTCGGCCCGATGCTTGAGCGAGCGATCGAAGTTGGCGATCGCCTCCTCAAGCCGATTCATCTTGCTTAATACCAGCCCTCGATAGTTCCAGGCGTAATAGCAACTGCTTTTAATCGAGATGGTTTTATCCAGGCTAGCGATCGCCTCCTCGTATTGTTTTAGGGCAGCGAGAGATGTTCCCCGGTTATACCAGGCGTGATAGTCGTCAGGTTTGAGGCTAACGGCTTTATCAAAATTTTCGATCGCCTCCTTGTAGCGGTAGAGGCAGGCAAGCGCGTTGCCCCGGTTATACCAGGCTTTTTGATCTGCCGGATTGAACTGGATGGCGACACCAAAACCGTCTATTGCCTCTTCATAGCGTCCTAACCGCGCCAGGGCAATGCTTCTGCCGTGCCAGGCCAGAGCAAGTTTAGGCTTGATCTTCAGCGCCTTGTCAAAACTGGTAATCGCCTCTTCATGCGCCCCTGACTCATACAGCGCATAGCCCCGATGCATCCAGGCATCATGATTCTCCGGATTGACCTCCAGAAGTCGATCAAATCTGGCGATCGCCCCTTCATACCGCTTGAGTTCGTAAAGCGCACTACCCTGACTAAACCAGGCGTGCAAGTCTTGATCCTGACTCATGACAAACCTGAGCAAAGATGAAATGTGGTGAATTGGTCTTGAAAATATTGGATGCAATGCCCTGATCTGCCTGAGTAAGAGCAATTCGTAAAACTCTCCTACAAAATCAAGCCTAAACTGAGTAACGCCATAAATTGAGTATATGGGCATCTATACTCCAGCAGTATTCCCAATTTCCCATAGTTGCCATCAAAACAAAGTAGCATCAGCATTGCAGCAGTTTGTGAATCCTGTTACGGACAACATTGCAACTGCAAGACGCTGTGTTGCACAAAGCTATATTCTATCTTCGGCGCAAAGACTTAACTCAAGAACCGCATTATGGCTGAACTGACGCATCGCACTGAGCAAGATTCGATGGGCAAACGGCAAATTCCATCGGAGGCTTACTACGGTATTCAAACCCTGAGAGCGACTGAGAATTTTCCCATTAGTGGGCTAAAGCCGCTGCCAACTTATGTAGATGCCTGTATCTTGATTAAGAAGGCAACGGCGATCGCCAACGGTGAATTGGGCTGCGTCGCTTCAGAAATCAGTCAGGCGATTGTCCAGGCTGCCGATGAAGTGTTGCAGGGTAAGCTGCGGGATCAGTTCATAGTGGACGTTTACCAGGCAGGCGCAGGCACCTCGCACCACATGAACGTGAATGAAGTGCTGGCGAATCGCGCTCTGGAAATTTTGGGCGATGAAAAGGGGAACTACCAACGGGTGAATCCCAATGACCATGTAAACTACGGGCAGTCTACTAACGACGTGATCCCAACGGCAATTCGGATTGGCGGCTTGTTGGCGCTGGAGCATTCGCTGTATCCGGCACTAGAAGGGGCGATCGCCACTCTCAATCAAAAAGCCGATGAGTTTCACGACATCATTCGTTCAGGACGCACTCACCTCCAAGATGCCGTTCCAGTGCGATTGGGCGAAAATTTTCGCGCATGGGGTCAAATTCTCACGGATCACCTGACGCGAATTAGACTCGCCGCGAAAGATTTAACAGTACTGGGGTTGGGTGGCAGCGCGGCCGGGACAGGGCTAAATACGCATCCCCAATACCGACAGCGGGTTGCCCAGATTTTGTCAGAACTAATGGGTCAACCTTTGCAGCCTGCGCCTCACCTCATGGCGGCTATGCAGAGCATGGCTCCCTTCGTGAATGTGTCCGGTTCGCTCCGCAACTTAGCCCAGGACTGTGCCAAAATTTCTCATGATTTGCGTTTGCTGGATTCTGGACCCAAAACGGGGTTCAAAGAAATTCAACTGCCGCCCGTGCAGCCCGGCTCCTCGATCATGCCGGGAAAATACAACCCGGTGATGGCAGAAATGACTGCAATGGTATGCTTTCAGGTGATGGGCTACGATGCGGCGATCGCCCTGGCTGCTCAAGCTGGACAGTTAGAGCTAAATGTAATGATGCCGCTGATTGCCTATAATCTGATTCACAGCATTGAGATTTTGGGCAATACGTTGGCTGTGCTGACTGAGAAGTGTATTCAGGGAATTACAGCGAGGGGCGATCGCTGTCTTGCCTACGCAGAGGGCAGTTTGGCACTCGTGACGGCGCTAAACCCCCACATTGGCTACCTCAATGCCGCTGCGGTCGCGAAGGAATCTCTGGAAACGGGCAAATCTCTGCGTCAGATTGTCCTGGAACGAGGACTAATGGATGAAGCTGACTTAGCTAAAGTGCTGGATCTGGAGAAAATGAGCCTGCCTCCCAATGTTTGATCCCAGTTATAGCGGTAGTCCTATAGGAATGGGGGAGCTTACCCGTTCAAGCCATTACTGAGTGGCAGAGTCACGGTGAACGTGGTGCCGACGTTGACCTGGCTACTGACTGCGATCGCTCCACCAACCTGCTCCACCACCTGTTTGACAATTGCCAGCCCTAAACCTGTCCCCGGAATTTTACCGACATTACTGGCGCGGTAAAAAGACTCAAACAGTCGGACTTGATCAGCGGGGGGAATGCCAATGCCCTCATCCTGCACTTGAACCACTACTGCCTCGGCTTGACACTGCAATCTGAGCCAAACGGTGCTGTAAGGCGGTGAATATTTAATTGCGTTGGAGAGAAGATTGGTGAGAATCTGCCGCAGCAAGGCTTCATTTACGTGAACGGTAAAGCATTCGTTTTCACAGTCAAACTCAATCGTGCGATTGGTGTTGTTTCCGACTTTAATTTCTTCAATTAATTCGCGGCAGAAAGGCGCGATCGCTAGTGGAACACTGTTAGCAGCCAAGCCGTTCGCTTCAAGTTTGCCAAACTCTAGGACATCATTCAGCAAAGCCGTCATGGAGTTAACCGCCGCCTGAATCCGCTGGAAAAAATCGGCTCGTCGTTCGGATGGCAAATCAGGCTGCTCTAGCAGACGAGTAAACCCAGAAATGATGTTGAGCGGATTGCGAAATTCGTGGGAGACCATTGAGACGAAATGCGATTTGAGCTGCTTGAGTTCGCGCTCTTGCTCCAGTGCAGCCTGAAGCTGAAGGGAAAGTCGGCGCGATCGCAGCAGCATTTCTACCCGCGCCCGTAATTCTAGTTTCTCGATTGGTTTGCCAATCAGTTCATCAACGGTTTGCCAGAGGTGGCGCGTCAACAGTTTGACATCAGCCTGGAGGGTAATCAGTAAGACGGGCAAAAACACAGGCTGCTCGGCGCGTTTTCTTGCCTGTACCCACTCCCACAAATGATGCAGGGCTGCGCCATCAAGAACGCACAGGTCAAACGATTCATTCAGCAGCGGCACGGCTTTACCCGCCTGCACCGCAGATTCTCCAACCACGACTTCGTAATATCGTCCCAGCCAGTCTGCTAGCAGGCGACGATTTTCCATTTGCTCAACAAAGATCAAAATTCGCATCCTACTCCCCTTCTGGCCATTCGGGGACACCCGTGAGAATGCCTCGAAGCTGGCTGAGCGGATTGCCAACCTTGACTCCATAGCGACTAATTTGAAATTCGCGCAGGGTTTTCTCAAAATCGGTCATCCGCTTTTTGAGGACACCAATAACGCGCCGCAGTTCGCCCCGCAGTTCTAGATAGCGCAGAAAGATAATCGTGTCGGCTAGATAGCTGATGCCAATTTCGGTAGCGCGAAATTCGCCCGTAATCGTTTCAAGCTCGTTGATCAGCAGCACTGCCACCCCCATATTTTGCAGATACTTACACAGGGCATGGAGGTGAGGCGTGAGGTCATCTCCCCGCACCGAGAGCCGATAGCCAGAGATACTGTCGATCATTACAATTCGCGCCTGCTGCTGCTCAACCTCCTGCCGTACCAAGTTAGCAAACTCATCTGGGGTGTAGTGGAGCGGCTCGATTTGCACGATCGCCAGCGTACCACGCTCCTGCATGGCGTGAACCGGAACATTAATGCCTTCGGCGCGACGCATCAACGTTTCTTTGGCTTCCTCAAAGGTGTAAATTACCGATCGCTCCCCTCGTCCGGCTGCCTCTTTCATAAACTGAAGTCCCAGGGTGCTTTTTCCTACACCGCTTGGGCCGCTGACAATCGTAATCGTGCTGCGCTCAATGCCGCCGTGCAGCAGTTCGTCCATTTCTGGAATGCCAGAGGAAATAGATTCTGTGGTAAAAGTTCGTTCAAACGTTTCCGGCAGCAAGCGTGGAAAAAGCTGAATGCCGCCGTTGGTGAGGCGCAGGCTGTGGTAGCCGTCTCGAAAGCCACTGCCTCGAAACTTGGAGATCCTAAGGGCGCGATCGCCCTCATTGAAATTCAAATTCAGCACTCCATCGCTCATGAACTGCAAATCATCGTCAGGGGCTTCGGGGCTATGTTCTGAAGTGAACAAAACCGTGATGCCTTGCTCGACTAAAAACCGTAGAAACGACAGCACCTGCTTGCGAAACTGGAAAGGATCGGAGGCAAGATAGCGAAACTGCGTCATCGAGTCAATAAAAATTCGCTGCGGCTTCAGGGTTTCAACCTGTTCTACAATGCGCTGAGTCGTCGGTTCGCGCTCGACCTCAGCGGGTGAGAAAATATCGTAGGTCTGCACCTGAGCAAAAAATTCAGAGGTAGGGCTAAGGTCAAGAAAAGTAACGCCCTGTGCGTCAAATCCTAACCCTTCAGCCGTTCTTTGCAGTTGGGCAACCGTTTCTGCCAGCGTAATAAATAGAACGGGTTCACCGTTTGCGGCTCCCGTCGTTAGAAAATGCATTCCCAGGGTGGTTTTGCCCGTTCCTGGTCCCCCTCGAACTAGATAAGCCCGACCAGAAACATAGCCGCCATGAAGAACTTCGTTGAGACCCGAAATTCCCGTCGATAACCGATCTCTAGACATTAAAAACCCGTCTTTCCGCCTCCATTAACACTACAGATTGTGATGTGACGTGTTCTTTCTGCTGCGTCGGGTTTGACGATCCGCTAGGAGCCAGAAAGTTCAGGCTTCACTCCGTTAAGACACCTTTATCCACGGCATGAATGAAGGCATCCATTATTAGGCAGAACTTAAGGCTGTGTCTGTTAGGTTTGAGAATATCACTAAAGTCCATTCTCGAAAGCTGTTGTTTCCTCTGCCTTCAGTCTTTTGGTACATATTCGTGATTGTCTTAAGTTCGATGGATTAGCAATATATTAAGGAAAGCCAAAATCGTAAAATTTTGTACCGTTCAACGTCCATAGTGTATGGTGTTTCCTAAGCGTGTCGAGAGGCTCAGATGTACAGCCAAGATGGTTATACCCAACTGACGTTTCATTATATTGACGGTCGCAGCGAATCTTTTACGGTCTACGAGCCGATTGAAGACGCAACCAACCCCGCAGGAGTGCATTTAGAGGTGCGGCACCTGCTAGAAAAAGACTGGTGGATTGTGAATTTAGAAGAACAGACGGTGTTTATCAACATTGATAACGTGATCAAGGTTGAAGTGAAGCCCGCCATTCCTAATATCAGAGGAGAAGGCGTTTTCTCTAATGCCGATCAGGTGACTACGATAAATCGAATGCGGTGAATCGAGTGCAGAAATCGGATGCAATGAGGACAATAACTATGCAGCCAAGCGTCAGTCTAATTCGGGCTGAAAATTATCAAGCTCAGCAGCTACGAGCCGATTTAGAAAAGCTGCTAGAGCCTCTGGGTGGAATGGCGGCGTTTGTGAAACCGGGCGATCGCGTCCTCCTGAAACCCAATCTGCTCACCGGGGCACGTCCCACTAAGGAATGCACGACTCGTCCAGAGATTATCTACTGCGTCGCGCAACTAGTGCAGGAAGCTGGTGGCAGTCCATTTTTGGGAGACAGTCCAGCCTTTGGCAGTGCCGCAGGGGTAGCAAAGGCAAATGGCTATCTACCCTGGCTAGAAAAACTAGACGTACCGATTGTGGAACTGCGAGGCAAGCGCTATGAAACAGTAAGCGCTGACTTTAACCATCTGCTGCTCTGCAAGGAAGCAATGGAAACTGATGTGGTAATCAACTTACCTAAGGTAAAATCTCACGTGCAGTTAACGCTTACCCTGGGCGTAAAAAATCTGTTTGGCTGCGTTCCCGGTAAAATGAAAGCCTGGTGGCACATGGAAGCTGGAAAAGACAGCGATCGCTTTGGCAAGATGCTGGTGGAAACGGCACGGGCGATCGCCCCCAACCTGACCATCATGGACGGCATCATCGGTCACGAAGGCAAAGGTCCCAGTGGTGGTGAGCCTCGTCAACTAGGAATTCTGGGTGCTTCTGCTAACGTATTCGCGCTCGATCGGGCGATGGTAGAAATCCTTAACGCTGATCCCAGAGCTATTCCAACCGTTGCCGCTTCTCAACGACTGAGAGTTTGCCCGGAACTGGAAGCTATCCATTTCCCGCATCTGACTCCCCAGGCACTACAGATTTTCGACTGGAAATTTCCTGAACAGCTTGTGCCAATTGACTTCGGCGCACCTCGCGTAGTTAAGTCCACTTTTAAGCACCTCTATATTCGGTTCATTAAGGAACCTCTTGCCGCCTATGCCTCACAAGCTCAATAGTCTGAGGCTATAGCTCTATTGAGGATAGGAGTCTGGGAATCGGTAGCAGGTATCGGGTTTCTCCTAGCTTCTCCTGCAACGTGTCTACCTGCTGTGCGATCGCATTATATCGATTGACTAACTCAGAATAATCGGCGTACAGCGCATCATACTTTGCCACAGCAGCGTTATGGTCAGTTGCTATCCGATTGTGTTGCTCAACGGCTTTGGTGTACTCCTCCTGCAAGTAAGCCGGGATTCCACCGGGATAGTCCTGTTCAAGTGCCGCAATTTTTGACTGCAAGGTTTGAACTTCAAAGCCAGATGAGCTTAACTCCAGCGTCATTTCCTTCAACCAGGACTCCATCTCTTGCATTGCAGAACGCTTTGCGCCAAGTTCTACCTCAAGATTGCTGAGCTTAACCCGATCGTCCCGCTTGTCAAAATTCTGGACGCTGACAAAGACCAGATTCACGCCTAAAAGAAATGCGATCGCGGTCACCAGTCCCAGTAGCCGAATTCTAAACATCCCTGTAATACTTTCTCCTACTTTCTTCAATTGCAACTAACTGCAACGCTTCAAATATTGGCAAGTCGTCCGGTGGCGATCGCCACCAAAATTGCAATTCCCAGCGCCAGACGATACCAGACAAACACCCAGGTGCTGTGGTTTTGCAAAAAGCGAATCAACCAGGCGATCGCAGCGTAGGACGAAATCAGTGCGGCTATGATGCCCGCAACAATCGGTACCGCCCCGGCGTTGCCAAAGCCATTTTCGATCAATCCCTTCAGCTCTACTAAGCCAGATAGGGTGATTGCTGGAACTCCCAAAAGAAAAGAGAATCGGGCTGCGGTTGAGCGTTCTAGTCCAAGAAATAACCCCGCAGTCAGAGTAGACCCAGATCGAGAAACCCCTGGAATCAGCGCTAGAGCCTGAGCGAAGCCCATCAAAATACCGTCTTGCATTTCTAGATGCTCAAAGTTTCGCTTGCGCCGCCCAACGTATTCTGCTACGGCTAGCAGCAGAGACATAGCAATGGAGGCCGTGGCGATCGCTGTCATGCTTCGCAGGGGTGAGTTATCAAAATCAGGAATCAATAGCTTAATCAGAATGCCACAGACTACAATCGGCAAAGTTCCTAGAAGGATTCCTACTCCAACGCGAAAATCACTAGACTGATAGTCTTTTTGCAAGGTTGCTCGCAGCATTCCCCTTGTCACCTGACTCAGGTCTTTCCAGAAATACCAAAGAATTGCCGCAATGCTTCCTAGTTGAATGACCGCTGTAAACGCTACGCCTGGATCTCCCCAGCCCAACGCTACGGGCACTGCTTTCAAGTGAGCCGTACTGCTGATCGGCAGAAACTCAGTTAGTCCCTGAACAATTCCTAAGACAATTGCCTGAATCAAGTTCACATCAGCCGTTGTTGAAACAGCTTCCGGAATCGCCTCTGTCTGAGTTACCAGCACTGGAGACAGCATTTGAGTCATCATGGACAGGGTTAACAGAGGAATGGACATTAGTCCATGCAGCAGTTTATTTTGTCCTCCTGTTCCTCCGAACCAGCTTTCAAAGCTAGCTATCAGAGTTAAACCCGCGTTGATTCCGGTCAAACCCATGCTCACTCCTCTGTAAAAGATCCGTAATTCAACAAAATTGCTGCCCTAATTTAAGCTCGAATTGCTGGATGTGTCTGCCCTAAAGCCGCATCCACACCAAATCTTTTAACCTTTGCTCTATTTGGCGATCGCTTGAAATGCGCTAAATTCCTCAGCAAATCTTACGCACCAATCTATGTCTATCCCGGAATTTTTGAAGAATTTCAAGGTGACAGAAAAACTAAGCTATTGTTGTAGATATGCCCCCCAGGGGGATGAATTTATGATATGTTAAAAAAGGTAAACTGATATTCATAATACTTTGTCTTCTTTTACTCCGTCATCAGTCGCTCTCTACCAGGCTCGCCTAAAAGAAACCTCTTTAGCTGAAGCTCCTTCAAGCTGGGTCGGCGATCGCATTTTACCCAGCTACGTCTCCCAATCCTGGCTGTTTTTCACAGCCTCGATTTTCTTAGTGTCGGTACCCGTCTTCTTTCAAGCTCCCCTAGTCAGGTGGTCGCCCTGGCTCAGCCTAGTTATGACTTTAGGCTGGTTGGGGTTAAGCCAGTGGCTAAAGTCTCGTCCCTCTAGCTATTTCTGGGGTGACCTGTTGTTTGGGTTCACCTGGACGTGGCTAGCAGGCTCTATCTACTGGGGTTGGTTCAGGTGGGAACCTTTTCTGCACTTGCCGATTGAGTCCCTGGGCTTACCGTTCACCCTCTGGTGTCTAGCTAAACAGCACGGAAAAGTGGGTAACTGGTTTTATCTCGGTTCCTTGTTCGGCACGGTCATGACGGATCTGTACTTTTATGTGGTCAATCTGATTCCCCACTGGCGGCAGCTCATGCAAATCGAGCCAAGCCAAGCTCAGTCGATTTTACAAAGCGCGGTGGCTCAAATTCAAACACCCTGGGGAGCAGGTTGGGCTATATTTTTGATTAGCATTTTACTAACGGTTGGCTGTTTACCCATGCGCTCTCAACAGCTACACTGGAGAACGTTTGGTGGAGCCGTTCTGAGTACGTTGCTGGTCGATGGTTTGTTTTGGCTGGCTGCCTCCTCAGTCTGAGTCAGGATACGGTTTGAGGTGTCCTGAGTCGGTGTGGCAAAGTGATTTGCTGAAGATGCAGGTATTTGACACGATTGCGCTAGTATAGAGGCTCCTGCTAAGGAGCGTTTGCGCTATGGCATCGTGCTGAAAGCTGGATCTACAGAGAATTATTCGAGGTTGAGGTTTCCAAGATCTAGATATTGGAAACCTTTGTGAGTTATGGATAGATGCTTCAGGATGCATCATAGGGAAAGATCAGCGGTTCTTAGCCTGTGGTGACTTCACAACCCGTTCCCCATCTGATACTTCGTAACGAGTCAGGCAATCGTTATCTCTCTTTGGCGGGCAGCAACTGCTGGACTGTTGGAAGAGGCGACGACAACAACTTTGTCTTGCCTGACCGCTGGATTTCCCGTAACCATGCCATGCTTCAGCGGATGGAGACGGGAGAGTTTTACCTGATTGATTTAGGCAGTCGTAACGGTTCGTTTGTCAACGGACGGCGAGTGAGTGTGCCTGTGACGCTACAGAATGGCGATCGCCTCACCTTTGGCCAGACTGAACTGGAATTCTACTGTCCACCCATCGAACACATGACCGACCCTTCGATGGGCATTGATTCCCAGGAGTTCACGGCCACAGCAACGCTGCACGTGCGACGACTGATTTCAGTCCTGGTGGTTGACATTCGCGACTTTACGGTGATGACCCGCCAGATTGACGAAAAGGTGCTGTCTGAGGTGATCGGCACCTGGTTTCGCTGTGCTGGAGACATTATCCGCGAATATGGAAGCTGGGTTGATAAGTACATCGGCGACGCAATCATGGCGGTTTGGATTCACGGCGCTCAAGGTGTTAGCCATGACGAGATGATCCGAATCGCCCATGCGCTAAGTGCCTTGCACAAAATGACTAGTCAGCTACACGAGCGCTATCCCTTGCCATTCCCGCTGCGGGTTGGGGCAGGGCTGAATACGGGCTACGCGATGGTTGGAAATACGGGAACAGGCGATCGCCCCGACTACACCGCCCTGGGAGATACGGTTAACGCTGCTTTCCGCTTGGAGTCTTCAACGAAGCAAATCGGCATGGATGTTGCCTTAGGTGAAACCACCTACAAATATTTAGAAGCCTCTGGCGCAAACCCGAAGCTGTTTCGTCAATACACAGTCAGCATGAAGGGCTACGACTCGCCAACACTAACCTACGCCGGATCCTTTGCCGACTTGAATACTTTTTTACAGACGGCAGGGAAGGTTTAGGGAGGGGATGAGGGATGAGGGATGAGGGATGAGGGATAAGGGATGAAGGATGAGGGATGAAGGATGAGGGATGAAGGATGAGGGATGAAGAAAATACTCTCTTGCCCTAGCCCCTAGCCCCTAACCC
>Ga0224723_1000288_pt1 | contig 35442 bp, 33 predicted proteins | sample Balambano_FR2_Me_FD_161647 | JGI IMG/M metagenome (GOLD analysis project Ga0224723, IMG submission 161647) | Freshwater sediment microbial communities from Lake Towuti, South Sulawesi, Indonesia - Balambano_FR2_MetaG | ecosystem: Environmental > Aquatic > Freshwater > Lake > Sediment | place... | reverse complement strand
TATTTACTGAGCCATGAGCGCAATCTATCAACTGTCTGCGACCCAGCTTGCCCAGGCTATTCACAGCCGTCAAATTCGTGCGTTGGAGGCGATCGCAGCCTGTTTTGAGCAAATCGATCGCCATAACGATCGCCTCAAGGCAATGATCACCCTTTGTCGAGAACGGGCTGAGGCGGAAGCCATCCAGGCAGATGCGGCGATCGATCGAGGAGAACCTGTTGGGGTGCTGCATGGCGTGCCGTTTGCGGTGAAAGACTTAACGCCCACGGCTGATGTGCGCACGACTTTTGGATCGCAGATTTATCGGGATTATGTGCCGCGACAGGATGAACTTTGCGTGGCGCGATTGCGATCGGCGGGTGGTATTTTGATCGGCAAAACCAATACCCCAGAGTTTGGCATGGGTGCTCACTGTACCAATACGCTGTATGGACCAACGGCTAATCCCTACAACCCCGATCGCAGTTCTGGCGGTTCGAGTGGCGGGGCAGCCGTTGCGGTGTCTACTGGCATGAGCTATCTGGCTCAGGGAACCGATATGGGCGGGTCTTGCCGCACCCCTGCCAGTTTTTGTGGGGTGGTCGGAGTTCGCCCTTCTGCGGGACGCATTCCCCGTTATCGTAAGCCGCTGCTGTGGGATTTCCTGGACACAGACGGCATCCTTGCCCGCACGGTAGAAGATGCGGCGTTGATGCTCTCGGTGATGGCAGGGGCAGATGATCGCGATCCGCTGTCGCGGGGGAGTGCAGCCTGGGAGATGCCTGATTTCTCAAAATCAATCCCCCCGGTGCGGGTGGGTTTTAGTGCGTCTCTTGGGATTGCGGCGATCGATTCTGAAGTCGAAGCTGTGTTTCATCAGGCAATGACTCAGATTGCTGTCCATCTGCCTACAAAACCAGCGCATCCCGACTGCTCAATGGCGATTTTTGCCTTTGAAGCGCTCCGTGCTGCAACGTTGCTGCATAAGCAAAAACATCATTACGAAAAGTATTCTCAGTTGTTGTCTGAAAGCGTTCGCTGGAATATTGAACGGGGAATTGGGATTTCAGCCGCAGATTTGCTGCAAGCTGAAGCTGAGCGCGATCGTCTTTATCTGAATTTCCTGCGGTTTTTTGAACGCTATGATGTTCTCGCGACCGTCGCCGCCAGCGTTCCTCCTTATTTACACACTCAGCCTGAAATTTTGAAAATAAACGATACTCCGCTTCATACCATCATTGATTACTTGATGATTACCTACACGATTTCCCTCACAGGTCTTCCTGCTATCTCAATTCCCTGTGGCTGGACAACTTCGGGTCTGCCGATCGGAATGCAGTTAGTTGGTAAACCGGGCGGCGAAGCGGCGTTGTTTCAGTTTGCTTATTTTTTGCAGGAAGTGCTGGGCTTTCATCATCGCTGGATTTAAGGGCTTGATTGTGATGGCTGGAAAACGCTCGACTCGCATTCTGGATACGCCCCACGGCTGTCCGGCGGCTGGTGTTCGGGTCAAATTCTTACAGGAATCAAAATTCACCTTGAGCAAACCGGGAAATTTGATTGAGCCTAAACCCGATCGGGGGATCGGTACGATACCATCCTTTAATAACGTATCGGCAATAAAGATCAGCTATGGAGCCATCACTGCCCACTGAGGTCATCCTCAGCCACCCGAAACGATCGCTTGGCAGCATGTATCTGAATTGGAGTCCCCAACCCGGAGCCTACCTCGATTTTGAAGGTAAAACCTACGCAGTGCTGGAGCGACATCATCGCTATCAGTTCAAAGCAGGCAAATATCGCCTCGAAAAAATCGCCCTTTACGTTCAGTGTGTTCAGCGCCCCGCTGAGCAGAGCCAGTTTAATGGACTTTGGGTGATTGGCGATGTGACCTGCCGCTACAATGCCCGATCGGAGCTGGTACGCTGTGCGGTGAATCCCTGTGGCCCCTGCGAGGGCTGCAGCCATTATGAAACGACTGCCGACAATCATTGACAATGATTAATCACTTATATTAACCGCCCAGCGTTTCGCCTACTTGGAGCCGCATTCCATTCACAAAATCCCAGCCCGGCTGCGATCGTTTTCCAGCAGGCTGCACTGCTTTGAGCAGCAGCACGCCCGACCCGGTTTGCACCACTGCGCCCTGCCCTTTGAGCAATCCCACGATCGTTCCTGGCTCAGCATCTTTGAGTTTGTCGGTCTGGTTCCACTCCTGCTGAAGCCGATCGAGTTCTGGAGGCGTGGCTGACAGGGGACTGTCGAGCGGCAGGGTGACGCTGATCTTCAGCATTGCGTCTCGAATTTGGGTCATGCAGTTGGGATAAAAGCCGCGAATCTGGTTGTGCAGTTCTAGTGCCGATCGCGCCCAGTTGAGCTGATAGTCTTCTTTCTTAATCAGAGGAGCGTAGGTCGCTTCTGCATCGTTTTGGGGAACGGGCTGGATCAGGTTTTGCTCCAAGCCGAACAGCGTATCGACGAGCAGCGTCGCCGCATCAAAGGACAGGGTTTTTGCCAGATCGAGGGCATGATCGGTCAGGGCGATCGGTGTGACTGACTTGAGCAGCATTGCACCCGTGTCCATTCCTGCATCCATCAGCATGGTTGTAATCCCGGTTTCGGCTTCGCCGTGGTAAAGGCTCCACTGAATCGGCGCAGCCCCGCGATATTTCGGCAGGATTGAACCGTGCGCGTTAATGCAGCCTAGACGTGGCATGTCGAGAATTTCCTGCGACAAAATCTGCCCGTATGCCACGACCACAAAGGCATCTGCCCCCGCCTGACGCAAGGGTTGCAGCACGGTTTCATCTTTTTTGATCCGCTGCGGCTGCCACACCTTCAATCCATGCTCGATCGCCAGTGCTTTCACCGGAGAAGGCGATACTTCATTCCCCCGTCCCCGTCGCTTATCGGGCTGCGTCACCACTGCCAGCACCTCGATCGCCTCATAGCGAATGAGCCGCTCCAGACTGGGAACCGCAAACTGGGGAGTGCCAAAAAAGATGATTTTCATAATCGACAACCGGAAACACGCAGACGGAAATCAGCAGCCACAGCCGCAGAGGGTTGCTTTAGTGACTGTCAAGCTACTTTGGCTCAATAATAATCTCAATCCGGCGATTGCGCTGGCGGTTGATTGGGGTGTCGTTTGCCGAAATCGGGCGACTGTGTCCGTAGCCTTCTACCAGCCAGTGATAGCCTTCCTTTAACTGACCGCCAAGATATTGCTCGATCGCCTTTGCCTGCTGAAACGATCGTGCTCGATCGGCGGCTTCGGTGCTTTGCGTGTCGAGGTGCGCTGTGACTCGAATCGTTGCGCCTGGATATTGCTTGAGGTCGCTGACAATGCTGTTCAAAATCGCTTCTGTTCCCGGTTTCAGTGTCGTCTGATCTGATTCAAACAAGGCATCGCTGGGCAGCGTCACCATCAGCCGATCGTCTTGCCCCACGGTTCGGCTGGCGGCTGGAGGAACGGCGATCGCAGAATTAGAGCGGGTCGCTGTGCCCGGACTGGTCGCACCGGGGTTAAGCTGTTGCTCGATCGCCCGCAGCCGTTCTGTAATCTCGCTGCTGCGGTTGGGTGTGCCCAGCCGATTTTCAATTGCTGTCGCTCGATTGTTGATCTGATCAAGTTCTTGCTGAAGCTTCGTCAGTTCAGCTTGCAGCTTTTGCCGATCGGCAGCGGTCAGAGGCAGTGCAGCGGCATCGGCTGCAGGGGACGCGGCTGAACTGCCAGGGGCGATCGGGGGATTTGGCGTTCTGGTTTTCCCCTGCCAGATCTGGGGCAATCGCTCAATCTGCCGCATCACCGTGTCTGAACTGTGCAGCAATCGCTCAAAAAACGGCGTTTCCTGAACTTGAGCCGGATAAAAATGGGCGATCGCCATACCTGCAAAGACAGCAATACTACCCCCTGCGCCCAGCACCAGCAGCCGAAACAGCCAGACCAAAGCTGACCAGCGGTGACGCGATTTCGGGGCGATCGGCTCTGCTGAGGGAGTAAGCAACTCTCCGGGCGGCGCAGCCAGCTCGTTTGCCTCGATGGAACTGCTTCGCATCGGTTCTGCGGCGTTAGAAGGGGAAGTCGAGGGAGATTGGGTCATACACACCTCATGCACATCCTTACATTCCTGATGATGCTAACTCAATTGGTCAGAAAGTCGAGCATTTTACATGAGTTTTTTCCTGGGTTTTTCCAAAGTTAATGGCTTCTGTTAAAAAAAGATTTTTTGGGAATAATAATTTTGCGCTGTCCCAACGTGAGTACTGCCTTGCACTCAGCAAAATCAATCATCGCTGAGGATTGAGCCGCCTGCGGCAACGCTGTATTTCGCAACATTAAGGCGAGTGAAAACTTTTCTAAGCAAACTATCCTGAACGATGATCCCTTGCTATACATGAAGGAAGAAAGAAGGAAAAAAGGTTTTGCTGTTTGGGCGCACTGCTCCTGTCGCTGTCGTCCAGAGGCTGTCTCAATGAATTCACGGCTTCCAGGGGGAAGGGCAAAGCGCCCGTCCCGATCGCTTTTGTTGGCAGTATTGCTGTTTGGTGCCGTGTGGGGTGCAGGCTACCGTGGTGCTTTATCTCACTCCGTTGATCCAGGGGATCGATCGGGGGATCGTGCTTTGCCTTCCAGTTCTGCTCCTGTTCCCCAGCCTGCCCATTCTCACACCAATCATCCCATGACCTCAGTTCAGCTTGATCCGCTCGATAGCCCCTACCCGGTTCCCTGGAACTGGATCATGGCAGTGTTGACCGAAGCAAAAGCAGACGCAACGCTCCGATTTCGCTATTACCGCAGTCCTTCCTTAATCTCGCCGGATGGAGAATACGCTGCCTATAGCCGCATCCAGGTCGAACTGGGAACCCATTTCACTCAAAGCCGGGTGGCAAGCGTTCTGTTTCTGGAAAATCTGAAGACTGGAGATCTGCATACGATTACGGCTTCTTCTCCGTTTTCCGACAATCCGTTTATGGCAGAAATGATGGCAGAAACAGAGCCAGACGAGGCAGGACGAATCGCGATTTTGATTCCGGTTGCCTGGTCAGAGTCGGGCGATCGGGTGCTGGCTCGCGAGTTTGAGTCGATTTTCGGCAGCGATATTGCTTCTGACTTTGCAGTCGTCTGGCATCGATCGTCAAACCTGACCCGCACGATCGCCCCAACCCACGTAGACTATAGCAATGCAGTGCTGCTGGGCTGGAGCCAAACCGACCCCAATCGGGTGCTGTTTCGAGCAGGCAATCTGGGTGATCCGGAATGGTCGCTTTATGCGGTCGATGCCGACGGACAAACCCGCCAGGTCGCTCAAGACCAGCCGATCGTGTTTGGACGAATGGTGAACAATATCTGGGCAGGACCCCAGGCATACGTTCGTCCCTGAGTGCGGCGATCGCGGCTCTCCCATCTGGTCTGCAAAACTATGGGATAAGGGGAGCAATGGATTATCCCTGATCCTGATCAAGCACCCTATCAGGGCGAGGGCGAGGGCGAAGGTAAGGGCGAGGGCGAAAGTAAGGGCGACTCTGGCGACTGCCCATGCCAGGGGCTAACTTCCAGAACACCGTCGGGCTTAAAGACCACACGAAACTGGGCGATCGGTTCCTGGCTGTTTGCTTCGCTGGGGTTATAGCGCAAGTCCAGCAGGGGCGTTTCGTTGACGTAGTTGAGCGCGGGGTCGTTGGCAAACTTAAAGCCCAGCACTTCGCCTGAGGGTGCAACGCCCACCCGGTAAATCAGCTCTTCGTTGAACGTGGGTTCGGTTGTCCAACCGCGATCGAGGCGATCGTACAGCTCAACCTGCAGCCGCTCTAGTTCGATCGGCTCGGTGATCTCAGGTCGGCTTGTCAGGATGGCTTCAGCCGCCGGGTTTGTTGCTGCGTTCGCGGATTCTGTTGTCGCTTCAGGTGTCGCTTCAAGATTTGCGGCTGCGTCAGGCGAAGCTGTTGGAGAAGCGTCAGGGGAAGGCTCCGTTAGGCTGGCGGCTGCGTCAGGGGAAGGCGAAGCGTCAGGGCTGGCGGCAGGCGATTCAGTCGGAGTCGGCGAGCTGCCCGCAGCAGGACTGGCGTTAGGCGAGGCTCCTGGCTGGGTTTGGCTGGTGGAATTGGGCACAGGTTCCGGTCGGCGCACTTCGGGAATCGGCACAAAGAACAGGGCAGCGGCGGCGGCAGCCAATCCGGCAACTCCCAGCAGGGCAGGTACGGTTTGCTGCGCTGCAGGTTTCTGCACGGCAGCATGGCGTTTGGGCAGCGGTACTAAATTCAGCGACAGATCCGACGGAGTTTGACCGTCTGCCAGCATTTGGTCGATCGCCTCAACTAGATCAAAAAGCTGAAGGGTGGTGAGGTCAAACTGGGCAGGCGTGGAATTGACTGGGCTATCAGCATGAACTTCCTGCGGCTGAATCAGAAGACGATGCAGAGTTGGTCCAACCTGGGCAATTTGAATCGATTGTCCGCTGTGCTTTGCTGTTCCCCCCACTCCATCGTGAGAAAGCTTGGATCGATGAGGAATGCCGCTGAGATAGGTTTGCGCGTATTCGCTCACGGTGGACACAAGCTGATTCAGCAGATCTCGTCCGCCCGACAAAGGCTTTTCCTGCCCTGCCAGATAGCACTGAAAGCCCGTAATCACTGACAGCAAAGAATGCGCCATTCCGCCGTTTGCAGTCGGGTCGCTAATGCCTTCGAGAACCAGGGTGCAGTTCGGCAAACTGTATTGCCGTTGAATCGTCATGACACTTCTCCATCAAACAAGCTGCTCCAGAGCCGCTGGCTTCCCGCTGTGCCCGTACAAAACAGGAGCTGACCCAGCAAATTAAGTGCCAATTCGTTGAGCTTTTCATCGGAACTATAGGCAGTGACTGCCGATCGCTTTGGGTTCATCCGCGATCGAAAATGGGCGCGAAACCGCTCTAGATAGTTCGATAACCGCAGATTGTGGTCAGGGCTGAACTGTTTTTCGACGAGCTGCTCATAGGCAAAGATAAGCTGACGCACCAGCACGGTTAGACGACGAGCCAGATGGCAGGTAATCACCACCAGCGCTTTGCCTTCGGTGAGGCTGAGCGGACGACGCTGGCTGTTTCGCCGCAGCGGGTTGGTTGCTCGCAGTTTCCACAGTGCCACGCGGTTCGGGATGATGTTCTGCAAATCGAGTTCTTTGGCAGCCGCTAAGATGGCTTCAGATCCGCCCAGATCCAGCGCTTCGATCGCCAGCAGCAATAAATCAATGTCTTGACGAGTCCGACGTGGACAGGCTCCCTCTGGCACATTGGGGTCAGGGAGCGGCAATAAAATTGCAGGAACCGATGGGATGGGTGGACTACTTGCTTGCATTACCCTCAAAAAGAAAAATCAGCAGAAATTCTAGCAAACTATGCTTTGCCCAGAGTGCAGCACAATTGCGGGAGTCTGCCCAGTTCATTATCCTAGCATCTCCCTCTCCGCAGGTTGCAACTTCATTCGGTTGAGTTTGCTGTATCGCAGACGGGGCGATCGGTTTGATTGTGCCCTTTTGAATTGTGCCCCTTTGAATTGTGCCCCTGCTCTAATATGTCCTGAATTGCCGATCGCTGCCCAGTCTTTATCTTTATGAATTCCCTGGATTCTCTGCTGGATCTACTGGGTCCACAAGCCGATCGCGATAAATCTCACGATAAATTCGGGGCTTGCTGAACTGCTAGCAGAAGCAGGATCAACCTATGCAAAGATAGGAAAGAGATTTGGATGCAAATCAGACTGTGCCCTCTGCGGTGCAGGTGTGCAGTTGAGAGGTTATTTCTTGAGACGTTAGTTTATGAAAGTTGGCGATCGTGTACGAGTCAAAGAATCAGTTGTGGTTTACAACCATCCCAGCCATCGCAACGAAGCGTTTGACATTCAGGGGATGGAAGGAGAAATAATGGCACTCGCCAACGAGTGGCAGGGCAAGCCAATCAGCGCAAATTATCCTTTTTTAGTCAAGTTCGACAATAAATTTAAGGCGCACCTGCGCGAAAACGAACTGGAACCAGTTTAGATAGACCAGACAAACCCATTCGGAGCCGCAAAGTGCAGAGCTACCTATATCAGAGCTACGTAAAGTGTGGCAACCAGGATGCGGGCGCACTGCCCGCGTAAGTCCTATTAGCAGGCGATCGAGTTTAAGGTGTCGTGGTCGATGTCGCAGCATCAGCAACCGCGCGATTCTCGCTCGTTCTCACGGTAACGACCTGAGGAGGGGTTGCGTCAGGTGGATAAATCATCTGTATCTCAACCTGCCGTCTTGCCCCACGGGGCATTGTCAGTCGAATCAGCGGCTGCCCTTCCTGCCCGCGTCGCTGCACCAGGTGCATATATCGAGTCTGGGGAACGCCAAAGTCATTGATGAAGCGAATCCGAATCGTGCCTCGGAAAAAGATTTGGTCGTAGGGCGGGTTGCGGAACCGTAAGCCATCTCGCCGCTGCTCGTCCTGCATTGGGGTCTGCATCATCACCGTGATCTGCTGCGTTCCATCGGTGTTGTTCTTCAGGGGCAGCGTGATGTTGTACTGCACGCCATAGTTACCATGTGCTCGGTATGCAGTGTCTGGGTAGCGCACCAGCATCGGCGCACTTTGAATCTGTCCAGTTCCAAAGGTATTGCGGTCTACCGTGCTGATGACATAAGAGAAAGCCCGCCCTGGCAGCGGAATGCTGAGATAGTCTACAGAATCATTGTCTGTTGCCGTCGCCGTCCACTCTGTTCCCTGGGAAACCCCGGCGACTCGGCCGTAGAAAAAGCGTGTGAAAGAGCGGCTGTTTGGCGGGGTTGGGGTTCGATCGCGTGGGCCCGCAAAGGTTCCGTTTCTCAGGAGATTTTCCCATTCCGCCTGAGTCGGAACTCGCTCTACTCCTGCTGCCATTTGCGGCGCATACATTGCAAGGCTGGCGACATAAACAGGCCCACTGCTGTTGAGCTGCATCAAAACAGTTCGACCATTGCTCGGCAGCGGACGATTGGCAGGTATTGGGAGACGACTGACCGGAACAGCGTTATTTGTGCTAATTCCCGTTGCCAGAGGACGCCTCACCGTATTTCCTGTATCTGGTTCATTTTGCGCTCCTGTAGGTGCAGCAGGAGGTGCGGGTAAACCTGGAATAATATAGCCCTGGGGGAGCGTTCCGTTCGTTGCAACGGTTAATCGCCGCAGCGGAATCGGCACGTTTGCCAGAAGATAAGTTCCGCCAGGCGGAATGATAACTTGAGTGGGCCAGTGAGCTTGCCGCTGTCCTCGCAGCACATCGTTGGTTGTGCGGCTACCCGGTCCTGCAAAGACATTTCCCATCGGGTTTGCCACATAGGCTGGCAGATCGAGGAAGGGAGCCTCTTGGCTCAGGTAGCTGACACTCTGCCCAATCTCAATTTTGACGGGTTCCCTGCCAGGGTTAGTGATTAGAATTCCCAGATATAGAGTGCGCACGTCATCGGGAGTAATGCCCCTTGCGATGTGATGGGCAAAAATATCGAACCGTCCCTGAAAAGGATAGTTCAGGTGAGCGGCTGGCGTTCTCATTCCTGTCTGCGGGAAGGTTGAGAGCAAAATCCCCTCTGTCTGGATCAGCTCTGGACTATTGCTGTTGAAAACAGGAGTTTTGTCGAGTTCTCCCGGTAGTGGACGGACTTCCTGTCCCTGCACAATTTCGATCGGGCGAGATTCCAGTGGTCGAGGAGGCTGGCGATCGGCTGGCGGCGAGGCGGGCGGTGGCGTTTGAACTGGTGCAGCAGGCGATCGAAGTTCAGTAGGAGGAATTACAGGAACCCCAGGACGAGGGGCAATAACTTGCGCAAGGGAGAGAGCGGAGAGAACTGTTATCATGAGCGAACCGAACAGATGCCGATAGCAGTAGACCAAAAAGAAGCAGTAGACCAAAAGGGAAGGAGAAACCAGTCATTTGCCCGGTCAATCCCCTTCCTGTACCAGGCGTTAATGTGCCCGTTTCGGAGCGATATAACTCAGGAAAAACTTCTGTGACCTCTTCTGTAATCTCTAACGTTTTTAAGAGCGGCAAATAGGAGCGGCAAAAGTTAGGGGACTACACATTGACCCAACCAGGAATTCTGGCTGCACCACGATCGAAAACAGGCAGATGCGACCTTCCAAGACGGCAGATCTGCCAAACCCAGGAATTTCAGAAACAATGCTTCTCACCATATCATCAAGTGCATCATTCTCTACTGAAAAATAAGACATGGGTGACGGATGGGCACTGAGAAACCGCAGGAATTTAATCAAGATTAGACCAATGCCTGCTTCATAAAATTCCTGGAGTGATGACCAGGTACAAGCCGGTTTTCAGCCTGAGTTCGCGAGGAAACCCTTATTGAGACTATAAGGATTTTTACTGGGTACTCTCCGGTCATCGGTAAGATTCACCAAATCTTCGCAGTGAAAATGAAGAGTCAGGAAAAACTTTATCGTGAACCTGGCATGAAGCGGTTGCAAAAGTGCATTATCTTGTTTAATATTAGAAATCGTGCAATACAGGTTTAATTCAAGTCTTCCTAGCCTGAACTGTATGAGCTTGGGCTGTAAAAGTTCCGAATCGCTTCGGCAACACCATTCAGCAAAAGCACATCCAAGCAAAGGTACATCTGGCAAGCGGCATTTGCGGGCATAGTTTAGTGGTAAAACCATAGCCTTCCAAGCTATTGATCCGGGTTCGATTCCCGGTGCCCGCTTCAGAAACTGAGAGTAAAGAACTGAGAGCAAAACTGGGAGTCAGTTGGAAATCAGTGTTGATTGTGTTCGCTCACCCGAACGAATCGCACGCCTGTGACCTCCCTGCCATGCACTCGATCGGTACTGGTTTCCGGTACTGACTTCTGCTGCTCTATTGAATTGCTGACCGATGAATTACTGACCGACTGAAAGATTCTGATGGACGGAGCAGGTTAAACTAGAAAAATTGGCTTTTAGGCTGACTGTGTCTGTTTGGGCGAATGGGAGCTATGACATCGTTTTTGTTGGAAGTTGGAACCGAGGAATTACCGGCTAGCTTTGTGAATGATGCGCTAAATCAGTGGCGATCGATGATTCCTGCAAGCCTGACAGAAGCTTTTTTGAATTTCGATGCGCTTGAGGTTTATGCGACGCCGCGCCGTCTGGCAGTTCTGGTGAGAGGCTTGCCTGCTCAACAGCCCGATCGCGAAGAAGAAATCAAAGGCCCGGCGGCTCAGGCTGCTTTCAAGGATGGGAAGCCCACCAAAGCGGCTGAAGGATTTGCCCGATCGAGGGGCGTGGATGTCAGTACGCTAGAGATTCGCTCGACCGATAAAGGTGAGTTCGTGTTTGTGCAGCAAAAGATTGCGGGTCGTCCATCTACTGAAGTGCTGACCGAACTCGTGCCGCGGTGGATCTCTGGGCTGGAAGGCAAGCGGTTTATGCGCTGGGGCGATGGGGATTTGCGCTTTCCTCGCCCGATTCGCTGGCTGGTTGCCCTGCTCGACGATGCCGTTTTGCCGCTGACGTTGACCAACGGTTCTGAAACCTATCAGAGCGATCGAATTTCTCAGGGACACCGGGTGCTGCATCCTGAACCTATTTGCCTCAGCCATGCGGATTCCTATGTTTCCAGTCTTCGAGACGCTTTTGTGGAGGTGGACTCGGCGCAGCGTGAAATTAAAATTCAGGAGCAGGCTCAGGTTGCAGCTCAGTCCATTGGGGGCTATGCCTCGATCGATCCTGGGCTGCTGCAGGAAGTGCGCGATCTGGTTGAACATCCTACCGCAGTCGTCGGCAAGTTTGACGCGGCTTTTCTAGAGCTTCCGGCGGAAGTGATTGTGACGGAAATGGAAAGCCATCAGCGCTATTTCCCGGTGCTGAAATCTGAGGAATCGTCTGAGCTGCTGCCCTATTTCATCACAATCTCAAATGGTGATCCGCAAAAGTCAGAAATTATTGCCGCAGGAAATGGGCGGGTGATTCGGGCAAGACTCTCGGACGGCAAATATTTCTTCGATGTCGATCGCAAGCAGCCTTTAGAAGCCTATCTGCCCCGGCTGGAAACCGTGACTTTTCAAGAACAGCTCGGCTCGGTGCGGCAAAAAGCCGATCGCATTGTTCAAATTGCGGATGCGATTGCAACTCAACTGCAAGTGAGCCAGTCGGAGCGTGCCAATATTCAGCGGGCTGCGCTGCTCTGCAAAGCCGATCTGGTCACGCAGATGGTCGGCGAGTTTCCCGAATTGCAGGGGGTGATGGGCGAAAAGTATGCCCTGGCAAGCGGAGAACCTGCGGCGGTTGCCAAAGCGATTTACGAACACTATTTGCCTCGCGGCGCAACCGATCGCCTGCCCATGACGCTGCTGGGTCAGGTGGTGGGACTGGCAGACCGGATGGATACGCTGGTGAGCATCTTTAGCATTGGGCAGATTCCAACGGGTTCTGCGGATCCGTTTGCGCTGCGGCGGGCTGCAACGGCGATCATAAATATCATCTGGGCTGCAAGCCTGCCGATCGATCTGGATCGGTTGATCGAACAGGTGATTAATATTCTGAAAACTGCTCTGCCCAAAGGGGTTAAGCAGATAGAGACGCTGCAAACTCAGCTCCGCAGCTTTTTCTTACAGCGCATCCGCACGCTGCTGGAGGACGATCGCGCGATTGACTATGACCTGGTGAACGCGGTTCTGGGCGAGAATGACCCTGAATATACCGATCGCGCTCTGCATGATCTGCTGGATTTGCGCGATCGGGCACAGTTTCTCCAGGCAATTCGCCGGAATGGGATGCTCGACAAAATCTATGGAACGGTCAATCGGGCGTCTCGACTGGCAGCGCAGGGCGATCTGGAGACGCAGCAGCTCGACCCGCAATCTGTGCTGCAGTCCCGTCTGTTTCAGCAGCCCTCCGAGCAGGCGTTCTACGACGCGCTGATGCAGCTTCTGCCACAAACGACTGCCGCCCGCGATCGCCGCGATTATCAAAAGCTGGTCGATGCCCTTGGTCAGATTGCTCCTGTCGTCAGCAACTTTTTTGACGGTCCGCAGAGCGTCCTGGTGATGGATGATAACCTCGACGTTCGCAAAAACCGCTTAAATCTGCTTGGATTGCTGCGAAACCATGCCCGCGTTTTGGCGGATTTTGGAGCGATCGTGAAAGCAGGCTAAAAGCTAAAAATCGGAGCTGGTACGGGTTTCACGGCACGGTCAGCGATAGACTAAAGCAGCACAAGTGACACATTTTTGTCACAAGATTTGACCATAATAAAGAAACACTGAACGCGATCCTTACTTTTTTTCAGATCGCTCCACACCACTATGGTCTTAACCCGTTCCATCAATCATGCTGGGTTTGCTGTTTCGCTGTTGGCAACAACGCTCCTGGGCAGTTTGTTCGTTCCGGCTCAACATGCCGCTCATGCTGCCCAGCCCACGCTCTTCGCTGCTTCTGAGGTGCGGCTAAACCGCGATGGAGAACCCGTCGGAGTGAATCGAGAGGCAGTTTTGGCTCTGGCTCTGGCTGGAAGTATTGCCGCAGGGGTGGGTGTGAGTGCAATTCATCGGCAGATGCATCCCAACTGGGCACAAGAACACCTGGAGTCGCAGAGCAGGAGAAATCGCGGGGCTGTGAGCCATGCTTCTGGCAGTCAGTTTCACTCTGCCAACCCCCGCCTTCAGCAACGACTTGTTCGCCTGCTGCATGACGATCGCGGGGCAGCTTCCCGGCTGGTTGCCCAGGCACAGATTCGCTATCCAGGGCAATCCCCCAATTGGTATGTCGAGAAAGTGATTTACGACCTGGAGCGCGATCGGGGTCGAGTTTAGCGCTCTTGCCAGAAACTACCTTGTGAAATCCGTTCGGAATTCGTAAGGGCTTACTGCGGACGGGGGAAACTTGACATGGGCTTGAAGCTCTCAGCAGGTACGCCTTCTAAGGCTCGGCTCATAAAGTTGCGCCAGACCGGGGCAACCATCGTTCCACCTGTTGCCCCAATGCCGATCGGGCTGTAGTCGTCGTTTCCAACCCAGATTGCAGTCGATAGCTGCGGCACATAGCCCGCAAACCAGATATCCCGCTCGGATGAAGTTGTGCCTGTTTTGCCCGCCGCAGGGCGACCAATTCGAGCAGAGGTTGCGGTTCCGCTGGTAATCACGCTTTGCATGACGTCATTGAGCGCGGCAGTTGCCCACGGATCCAGGACAAGCTGAGGTTTTGGCGTGTTGTCGAGCAGAACTGCGCCTTGGCTATCAGTCACCTGAACAATCGTCGTCGTCGGAGACTGCCAGCCGCCGCTTGCAAACGTGGCATAAGCCCCTGCCATTTCTAGCGGAGTCAAATCAACGGAACCCAGCGGCAGAGAAGTCACCGGATCCATCGGACTCTTGATGCCCAGCGTGCGGCAAATTTCAATCACGCGATTGATGCCGACCGATTGCCCCAAACGAATCGCCGGAATGTTGCGCGACACCGCAAGCGCCTGCCGAACTGAGATTGGGCCATAAAAGCTGCCGTCATAGTTTTGTGGCGTGTAGTAGCCATCTCCATCGGGATAGCTGACTGGCGAGTCGGAAATTGAGGAATTGGGGTCGTATTGTCCGGTTGCAAAGGCAGCATAGTAGACAAACGGCTTGAAAGCTGATCCGGGCTGCCGCAGAGCTTGCGTGGCGCGGTTAAACTGGCTCTTGCTGTAGTCTACGCCGCCCACCATTGCCTTCACATAATGGGTACGCGGGTCAACCGCCACGAGCGCCATTTGGTCGGCATAGACCCCCTGACTCTGGATCGAGCCAATTCCCTGACGCACGGTTTCTTCGGCGATGCGCTGCAGGTTCATGTCCACGGTGGTCTGAATGCGCATTCCGCCCTTGAGAACGGCATCCTTCCCGAAGCGATCGCTCAACTCCTGCACCACAGCATCTGTGATGTAGGGAGACTGACTGCCCCGAAACGCGGTAATTTCTCCAAGCTTAAGCTGTTCTGCCTGCGCTGCCTTCATTTCTTCGGCAGTGATCCAGCCCAGTTCGCGCATCCGGTTGAGCACCGTTGCCTGCCGTTGCTTGGCAAGCTGCAAATCGACAAAGGGGCTGTAGTCTTCAGGAGCCTGGATGAGTCCCGCCATCATAGCAGATTCTCCCAGCGTCAGCTCCGAGGCGTGTTTATTGAAAAAGCTCATCGCCGCCGTTTCAACGCCGTAGTTGTTGTGCCCCCAGTAGACCTGATTCAGATACATTTCCAGAATCTGGTCTTTGGTAAACACCTGCTCTAACCGCAGCGCCAGCACCGCTTCTGCCACTTTTCGATTGATTGTGCGGCGCGGGTCGAGAAAGAGGTTTTTCACCAACTGCATCGTGACGGTCGAGCCACCTTCCACCGTTCGCCCTTCTTCCAGGTTGGCGAGAAACGCACGGGCAACGCTGGGGGGATTAATGCCGTGGTGTGAGAAATAATAGCTATCTTCGATCGCCAGCACTGCCCGCTTTAGATGGGGCGAGATTTTGTTTAAATCCACCACTTCCCGGTTTGCTTCGCCGTGTAGACTGGCAAGCAACCCGCCTTTCATGTCATAGATATAGCTTGTTTCAGACGGCACATAGTTCCGCAGAACGCGCACATCCGGCAAATTGCGAAAGCTCAACGCCAGCCCGACCAGTCCTCCTGCCACAACCGAACTGGAGAGCATGGTGAGTGCCAGGATTGTGCCTGCACTGACTTGCGCAACCCCCTGAAGGTATTGCAGAACCGGGGAAGACTTGCCAGCCCGGTGGGGCTTCTTGACCGTCTTTCGCGGATTAGCAGGATTCGGTTTAGCGGTGTTGGAAGACACAGTCGTGTTATTCCTTTAGAGTTTTGCAATTATAGTAGTCTGGTTGCCCATTTATAGCGCAGCGAACGACCCTTCTTGCAGAGACTATTGCTGGAAGTGTAACCAATCTTGTCTCATCTTGACCACGTCTTTCTGCTCATCGCTGCTGCAGCTCGGCTAAGGACGGGAGGTTTAGGAGGTTTATGCTTGCCTGAGGGGTGATACCCCACACCCCTTCCATATCAAACTTCGATGTCCAAACCAACCGGGCAACAGCCATAAAAATCTGTATTATTTCGTTAAATTCTGCCGCGTATGCCTGCTGAACAATCGATCGACTCCTCCCAACAATCTTTCTCCTGGCTCTGGCGCGGCACGACCGAAGTTTTTCCGAACCAGCCAGATTCAACGGATCCGAACGAAAACCTGACCCAGCGCATCTTGCAAGCCGATCGCCCTCTGCGCGTCAAATTAGGCATCGACCCGACGGGCAGCGATATTCACCTGGGACACAGCATTGTTTTCCGCAAGCTAAGGGCATTTCAGGATGCAGGACACAAAGCCGTTTTAATCATTGGAGATTTTACCGCCCGCATTGGCGACCCCACTGGAAAATCGGAAGTTCGGAAGCAGTTGACCGCAGAACAGGTTGCTCAGAATGCTCAGACCTATTTGGAGCAGGTGCGTCCCATTCTTGACTTCAACCCGGAGAAGCTAGAGATTCGCCATAACTCCGAGTGGCTGTCTAAGCTGGATTTGAGCAAGATTCTGGATTTGCTGGCGACGATGACCGTGGGACAAATGCTGGCAAAAGAAGGCTTTGCCGAGCGCTACGAGAAACAGACGCCAATTTACCTGCACGAGTTTCTCTATCCGCTCATGCAGGGCTATGACTCGGTTGCGGTGGAGGCAGATGTGGAACTGGGCGGCACCGACCAGAAATTTAACCTGGCAGTCGGGCGCGATTTGCAGCGTCATTTTGGGCAGCGTCCGCAGTTCGGCTTGCTGATGCCGATTTTGATTGGGACAGACGGCGTGCAGAAAATGTCTAAGTCGCTGGGCAACTATGTGGGCTTGAACGAGTCGGCGCAGGAGATGTACAACAAGCTGCAAAAGGTTGCCGATAGTCAGTTGACCAACTACTACGAATTGTTAACGAACCTGCCGCTCGATCGGCTTCCAGAACAGCCGCGCGATCGCCAAGTTCAGCTTGCACTGGAGGTTGTGACCCAATATCACGGGAAAGAAGCTGCCCAAAACGCAAAACAGGCGGCGAGCGCGGTTGCGGGCGGAAACGTTGCAGAAGCTGCGAACGCCGAAGAATTTTTGATCGCCTCGCTGCAGTTCCCCGTCAAGCTGTTTTACCTCCTGAGCGCCAGTGGACTGTGCAGCAGTAGTTCTGAAGCTCGCCGCCAGATTCAGGGCAAAGCCGTCAAGCTCGACGGACAGCCGATCGACAATGTGGATCTGACTTTCAACCAGCCAGAAGAACTGGACGGTAAGATTTTGCAGGTTGGCAAGCGCAAGTTTGTTCGTCTGGTCGCTTAAGGTTTACCCCAATGATTCACTTGTCTCCTGCCGATCGCATTATTGTCCCCCTGGATGTTCCCACCGAGAAGGAGGCTCTGGCGTTGGTCGATCGCCTGCCGCAGGTGGGTTTCTGGAAGGTAGGCTTGGAGCTGTTTGTCAGCACGGGGGGCACAGTTCTCCGGCAGCTCAAGGCACGACAAAAGCGCATCTTTTTGGATCTGAAGTTTCACGACATTCCCAATACGATGGCAGGAGCCTGTCGATCGGCTGCTCAGTATGATGTTGATTTGCTCACCGTTCATGCCGCCGCCGGACGGATCGCGCTTGAAGCTGCCCAACAAGCTGCGATCGAGGGAGCTAAGACTGCCGGATGTTCGCCGCCCAATCTGATTGCTATTACGCTCCTGACCAGCATCAGCCCACGGGCACTGGCATTTGAGCTAAAGATTCCGCTGGAGCTAAATGATTACGCGCTTCAGATGGCACTGTTAGCACAGGAAAGCGGTCTGGCAGGAGCAGTTTGCTCGCCGCAGGAAGCCAGCCAGCTTCGATCGGTTTGCGGGGACGACTTTTTGCTGGTGACGCCAGGGGTTCGCCCCACCTGGGCAGAGGCAGGGGATCAGAAACGATCGCTCACACCCTCCGAAGCCCTGAAAGCGGGAGCAACCTATCTGGTGATTGGTCGTCCGATCACGGCGGCGGCTGACCCTGCTGACGCTTTTGCACGGATTTGCGAAGAGTTGACCTGAATTGAATCAAGGAAGTGAATTCATTAACGGGATGCTGAAGCGATCGGGCTGGATGGCTGGAGTGTTAGGGGCGATCGTGAGTTTAGCTCATAGCGTTCTGGTTCATGACGTTTTGGTTCATAGCGTTTTGGCTTATGAGGTTTCACAGTTCCCGATCGCGCTGGCTGTGTCTCATCAACCAATGCCGATCGCGCAGAGTGATTCAAGTGAAAAAATTGCTGCTTCCGGCTATCTTCGTCCTCAAGCTACCTGCCCCGCTCGCCTGGAAGCGCTGATCCCCCTGATGCTGCGAGATTTGCCCAGCTATGCCAACCGGGTGAGCCAGCGAGCCGCTCTAGCAGATGATCCGGCGGATAGCGCTACTTATGTAGTAATCGCAGGTCGAGCCGAATATGAGCCGCTGACTCAGGGACCGGGAGCATATCTGCCTGCGCCAGATAGCGATTTGCCGCAGGTGTTCTTCACCACGCTGGAACGGCAGTATATTCACGATCGCCTCGTTACCCTTCAGGTGTTTCACTGGCTGTTTCTCACGCAGACGAGGGTGGGCTGGCGACTGGTTCTGATGCAGTCTGCGATTGCCCCAAAGGGGGAACATGCTTCGCAGCCCGGTTATCCGCCCAATCCGGTAGACCCTGCACCTGCCACGCCGCCTCAGGACAGCAGCCAGGGAGTGATTGCTCAGGCAATTCGCTTGTGGCTCAGAGACTGTGAAGCAGGAAGCGTTTATCCATGAAAATAGGCAAAACAATAGGCAAAGCCAGGCAGATATAAAAACACCCCGATCGCGCTGGTGTTGCTTCAAGCAGCTTTGGCGATCGGGGCAGGAATGAGGAGAAAGTTGCTTGATTACTCAGCAAGATTTTCGGCAGGATTGTTGAACACAATCGCAAAGTTATCGCGCTTTGCCTGGCTCAGCAGCCGTAAGTGTGCCTCAGCATCGGGACGACGACGGAAGCGAGCCACCGTCACCGGAGCTTGTTCAGAAAGGCGCACAACGCACCAGGGATTGAGGCGATCGCGGTAGGCAGAAGACTGAATTGGGGCGGTTTCAACGGTCGTCGCTTCAACGGTTGCAGTAGAAGTTGCAGCTTCAACAGTCGCAGCAAAATCAGCCGCTGCAGGCGTTTCGGTGGGTGTCATAAAATCACTCCTAATATGGGAAAATACTGTGCTGTTATGCCTCTAACGGCTCAGTTAGAAGGGCAATTCATCGAGAGCAAAATAGATTAAAGGCTACGATCGTAGCTCCTGTCAAGTGCAATTCATCATGGGGCGAATTCGGCTCAAAGTCAGAGAATTTACGCATTTCAACGGTTGGACGTTGAGGGAAGTTTCCAATCGCACAGGGATTCCTTACGCCACGATCAAGAAGTATGCCCAGGCAAACAGCCTGGCGACAGTAGACTACACTGCCCTGCAAAAGCTTGCTCAGACTTTTGATGTGCTCATTGAAGAGTTGGTGGAAGTTCTGGAAGAATGAGCGGCTCATTTCTGGATACCGCTATCGTTCCCTGAGGCTGCCTTACTCTACCAGGTTTCCTGGCGATCGGATTAACTGATTTCTGGTCTAATTTTCCTGCCGAATCTCGTCCAGCTTCGATCGCACCGTCTGAACATCCTGCCATGTAAGCCACTTGGGGCTGCCCTTATCGCGAGACTGATTTCGCAGCAGATAGGCGGGATGCAGCATGGGCATACAGAGGCGGTTATCCCACTCCAGCCACTGTCCGCGAATCTTGGTAATGCCGCGTTTATCGCCCGTCAACCCCCGCACCGATGCCGCGCCCAGCAGCAGAATGATCTTGGGGTCGATCATACGGATCTGCTCCATCAAATAGGGACGGCAGGCATCCATCTCCTGCACAGTGGGAGTCCGATTGCCCGGCGGACGGCATTTGACAATATTGCTGATAAACACATCCGCTTCCGTGATCCGCACCGACGCCAGAATCTTGTCGAGGAGCTGTCCGGCTTTTCCGACAAACGCCTGCCCGGTTTCGTCCTCGGTTTGCCCTGGTCCTTCGCCCACAATCAGGATTGGTGCTTGAGGATTGCCGCGACCGACTACCGCATTCGTCCGATTTTCTCCCAACTCACAGCGATGACACCGATTGCAGTGCTGCGAAATCTCTTCCATTGAGCGATAAGTGCCCGGCGGAATCGGAACTTTGACATCAGTGGGAATCAAATCGGGGTTGAAGTTGGAAGGCGGAGTCGAATCTGCGGCAGGGGCAATGCCTGCCAGGTTAAACAGATCCATTTGATCATCGCTAGCCATGAGTCCTGCGTGGGAGTGCGCCCGGTGGAATGACAATTATTCTTTGCAAAGACTGTATCTTAAGGCATTCAAGGGCGATCGTCCAACTGCTAAAGGGGAGAATTGGGGGAGATGGGTAGGTGGGCGGGTGGATAGGTGGGGTAGGGATTGGCAACAAAAAACCGACAGTCCAAAAGAAGCTGTCGGCAAGTCGTGTGTTCCCTGTTGATGACTCGGCTAGAGTTGAGTCTTCTACAGTATGTAGTTCAGTCAGGGCAGGTGACAGGATCGTAATCATTCTTTGGTGTGATTTTGATCACAGCTCATCGTCCTCCTTCCTTGATCAGCTATCAGTGCAGCTATAAGCGCGACGGCTGCTACTTCAACGCTATGCTTCAAAGTCTTTCCTGGAGCAGAAGACATGCAGAGCAAACGTGGGACAATAAAGCAAACTGAAGACTGCAGGTAATTCGATAGGAACGACCGAATGAAAGATAAAAATTACTCCTGGAAAGGCAGTCCGAATGCGGGACGAGTGCTGACAATACTGGCACTGGTTGCAGCCGCAATGCTGGTGCTTGCCGGGTTCAGCTAGCGGAGTTGGCTTCTTGCTCAGCGAACTTTGCCCGAATCGTTTCGACTCGTTTGCGATTGACACCCAGATCCGACTCGCCCAAGCGGGAAGCAGAGCGAACATGGATAACGCCTGCTGTTTGATCGAGGGAAAACTCGACATCATCCACGAAGCCCATCAAAGCACTCGTGGATTCGGCGTAAAGATAGTTGGGCGTGTCGGTGATGATTTCAGTGCGATCGAGGCTTTGAACCACTTCTTTTAGCGCTGCCATTGTTCGATCGGGGCTGGAAGTCAAGACGATCGGCTGAATAAAATGCTCCTGATCGTCAGAACCAGATTGGCTGTTAACACAGTTTGGCGTGGCAGGGCAGGGCGCAAGCTTGCCGGAGGTAACGCCCAAATTATCGGGACGCTGCCCGGAGAAGTGGAACAGCGGCTTTCTTGCCGTAGCGATTTCAGAAGGGAACAGCGTAGAGGCGATCGATGGAGGTGAACCTGGGGAAAGCGTGGACAGCGTTTGTGTCGTTGCGTTTGCCGCGGCTCCTAACCAGAGCATCAGGGTCAGGAAAACGGCAAAACAGAGGGACAATCCCGACGTAAGCATGAGAGAAAAGTAAAAGAAAAGAACATTGGAAAGGCTTTCACTAACTTACTATCTGTGACGATCGGATGGCATCTGATTGGGTCAAAGCTTTGCTTTCTGAAAAGATTCGTGCAAAATTAACCGATTTCCTGCCGGATCGTAGGCATAGATTTCTCGTCCGTGAGAAGCACGGGTCATTTCGCCAGGAGGGGGATAGCCGATCGCCGTGAGTCGTTCGATCGCCGCTTCAAGCTGCGGGACTTCAAAACAAAAACTCATGCTGCCGCTCGACGGGGCTGCAAACTCAAGTTGATGATTGGCTTTGGGCTGGAAGATTCCGAGTCGCAGTCCAACAAGCTGAAACTCAGCGTACCCCCCCGAAATTTCCAGGTCTGGCGGCTGCCCCAGGAGTTCACGGTAGTACGGTACAAGTGTCCCATCTCGATCGGCAAGCGCAACAAAGACAGTGTGGTATTGAAAGGGCAACATCATTAAAAATTCAAAACGGCAAGAACGCTGAAAAATTAAACCACGGCGAAGCGGCAGAAAACGGCAAAACGTCGAATTAACAAGAATATTACAGTCCTTAAAAAATAATCATCGCGTGACATTCCTGACAGTGACTGATGCAATACAGTAATGTGGATTGAACTACAGTGAAAAAGACCCGATCGCAAGTGAATTATCCCCAAAGGGAACTGCTTTGCATCGCGGTAATTTATCTTTGAGCGTATTGTTCGAGCATTTTTGAGCGTTTTTTGTTTGAGAGTCTTGGGGTAAGCATGAAACTGGCAGCACGAATTGGGGATGTTACACCGTCACTGACGTTAGCGATCGATACCAGAGCAAAAGCAATGAAGCGAGAAGGCATCAATGTGCTGAGCTTCAGTGTAGGTGAACCCGATTTTGATACCCCAGCGCATATTCGAGCGGCAGCAGAAGCTGCTCTAGAACAGGGTAAAACCCGCTATGGCGCAGTCGCAGGCGAACCCAGGCTCAGAGAAGCGATCGCCCACAAGCTCCAGAAAGACAACGCCCTGCCCTATCAGCCCGAAAACATCGCTGTGACCAATGGTGGCAAGCATTCGCTGTTTAACCTGATCATGGCGCTGATTGATCCTGGCGATGAAGTTATTATTCCTGCGCCTTTCTGGGTGAGCTATCCCGAAATGGTGAAGCTGGCAGGCGGCAAGCCTGTGATCATCTCGACGACCGTAGAGAGCGGCTTCAAGATCTCGCCGGAGCAACTCCAGCAGGCGATTACACCCCGCACCCGGATGCTGATTCTAAACTCGCCCTCTAATCCCACCGGAATGGTTTACGCTCCGGCAGAAGTGCGGGCGCTAGCGGCGATCGTGGCTCAGCATGACATCTGGGTCGTCTCAGATGAAATCTACGAGAAGATTCTCTATGGCGGGGCAGAGCATCTGAGTATTGGGGCAGTCAGTCCCGAACTGTTTGAGAAAACGATCGTCAGCAGTGGTTTTGCCAAAACCTATGCGATGACGGGCTGGCGAATTGGTTTTTTGGCGGCTCCTCTGCCGATCGTCAAAGCGGTTTCCACGCTCCAGGGTCACAGCACCTCCAATGTTTGCACCTTTGCGCAGTATGGGGCGATCGCTGCCTACGAAGGCTCTCAGGACTGCGTGACCGAGATGGTGAATGCCTTTACCGAGCGGCGCAAGGTGGTTTTAGACTACGTCAACGCGATTCCGGGGTTTACCTGTCCGTCGCCCAACGGTGCGTTCTATGTGTTTCCCAACATTGGCAAGCTGGGCGTGAAGTCGCTTGATTTCTGCGATGCCTTGCTAGAGAAAAAGCAGGTTGCGGCTGTGCCAGGAATTGCCTTTGGCGCGGATGACTGTATTCGCCTTTCCTATGCTGCCAGTCTGGATGCAATCCATGAGGGAATGCAGCGGCTGACAGATTTTGTAAATTCGCTGCTGTAGGGGCTAGCTTTCAATTTGCTTCTGCCCGATGCGCGGTTCCGTTCCTGCCAGCAGCCGCCGGATATTTGCCTGGTGTCGCCAGATCACAAAAAGTCCGCCGACGATCGCCATCAATTGATAAGGCAGCGGGTAGCCCAAACCAATCATCAGCCCCATGCCCACGATCGCAGCGACGATCGACCCCAGAGACACAATGCGCGCCAGTGCCAGCACCAGTCCAAACCCCGCCAGTGCCCCCAGTCCCACCTGCCAGGACATCGCCAGGAACACGCCCAAGCCAGTTGCCACCGATTTACCCCCTGTGAACTGAATCCAGATCGATCGGCTGTGTCCGAGCAGTGCTGCCAGTGCTGCCAGCGGAACCATCCAGTCGAGCCAGGTTTGCGAATCGATGCCTGCAGGCGCAGAGGCAATAATGCTGGGAAGCGAGTAGAACCAGCGCGTGAAAGCGATCGCCGCCACCCCCTTGCCAATGTCAATCAGCAGAACTGCCAGTGCTGGGAGTTTGCCGATCGTCCGCAGCACGTTCGTTGCGCCAGTAGATTTTGAGCCGTGTTCGCGGATGTCAATTCCCTTGAGCAATTGCCCCGTCCAGTAGCCCGTGGGAATCGATCCACAAAGATAGGCAACGATGAGAACCAGGATGCTGTACCCGAACCAAACCGCCATGACGCTTGCTCCTGCTGAATGCAATTCCAGTGTACAGCGATCGATTCCTCTCGAAGTCAGCGAAAAAACAAGCCCTGTGCCCACCAGCACAAGCCCCACTTTTTTCAATTCTGTTCAAATCATTTCAGGTTTCGTCGGGTTCTAGAACAGGCGCGAACTATACCGCTCCTCTGCCCAGGGTTCGCCGCGATGGTGGTAGCCGTTACGCTCCCAGAATCCTAGCTCAGCGCGCTCGAGAAATTCCAGCCCGTTGATCCACTTGGCACTTTTCCACGCATAGAGATGAGGGACAACCAGACGCATCGGTCCCCCGTGGTCGGGTGGCAGCGGCTGGTCGAACAGAGTATGGGCAAAGAAGTTTTCTTCCCGCAAAAAGTCTTGCATCGAAATATTCGTCGTATAGCCGCCGTAGCAGTGTTCCATAATGTGAACTGCTTTCGGATCGACTTCGACCTGCTGCATAAAATCCGTCACCTTAACACCGCGCCACTTCACGTCCAGCTTTGACCAGGTGGTGACGCAGTGAAAATCGGCGGTGAACTCGCTTTGCGGCATCGCCATAAAGTCCTCCCAGGTGAAGGTTTTGGGAGTGGCTAAGCCCCAGACTCTAAATTCCCAGGTGCTGGTATCGATGGTTGGCGTTTGCCCGTAGGTGAGGACAGGAAAGCCGCTTGCGAGATGCTGCCCTGGCGGAACGCGATCTTTTAGATCAGAAGAGGGTTTTTGAAAGAATTTGCCTAGCATAAGCCGAGTAACAAGGAAATGAAGGGAGGACTGAACTTGCAGTTGCCGATGCGATCGATCAGGTTGCTTAAAAGCTTGACCCAATAGCTCTGATCAAAATCAAATCTTAGATCAAAAACCAGACGCTGATGGCTGCAAAACGTCAGCCAAGCCTTCAGATCAGCCGTCCCTTTACCGTTTACCTAACCCTACTCTTCTTCCTCTTCCTCGTCCTGCGGATAGACAAAGCTGCTAGAGCGACCCGTCAGCACGGATTTACCCAGAGACAATGCTTTTTGCGCTGCGACAGAAGCCTTCCGCTTCCAGGTTGCCTTCCGCATGTCGCGCTTAGATTTCGAGGTTTTCTTCTTAGGAACTGCCATGACCGGGATGAAACCGCAAATTACACTACAACCTTTCTAGCTTAGCAGCAGAAGGCAGATTGACATCAGTTTGTCTTTGGATTTGTTGTCTCTGGATTTGTTGTCTTTGATTCCCGTTGGGTTCAGTTTGCCGCGGATTGCATTGACTAAGACGCTGTATGGCAGTTTTGGCCAGGATTAAGGCGGGGAGCTAACTCCCCCAGGGGTAGGTGTGGTTAAATCGATCGCGGAAGGAGCAGTCGTTTGCGAGGGATCTGGGGGAGGCGCAGGGGTTCCCGGTAGCGGAGTCGGAACAGCTTGTGGGTTCAGAGGCTGGTTTGGAAGTTGATTGGTAGGCTGATTCGCGGGCGGGATTGACGGCTGATTGGTGGGTTGATTCGGCTGATTCACAGGCGGAGAATTTGTCGGCTGGTTGATAGGCTGGCTCGGAGGTTGATTCGTAGATGGTTCTGGCTGACTTGCAGGGGGAGTGTTCGCAGGAGCAGGACTTGCAGGCGGGACGATTCCCGGCTGTGTTGGAGAATCAACTGAAGGATTCGCAGGCGGAATGAGATTTGCAGGCGGAATGAGATTGGCGGGCGGAACGATCCCTGGCTGTGTTGTCGGAGGATTGGCAGGAGCAGGCACTGGAGAAGCTGGAGAAGGAGTCGGGGGAGAGCTAGTGGCAGGCGTTCCCAGTTCGAGAAGCGATCGAGCACTGGGTAAATAGGTTGACCACTGCTGAGGATCGGGGCGAGTGCGCCAGTTATCGCGGCTAACCCGCATCGTTAGAATAGGGACGATCGCCGTCCCGTTTTCTCCGACCACCGTGACTGCCACTTCGCTAACCAGAATATCGCTGTCAAAAATCTGCTGAGCCGTCATGCGGGCTGCTGTCTCTGCCCGACGAACGAGAGCGGTGTAGCTGTCGCCCTGATGCTGAGCGATCGACACCGAAGCTTGACGCGGATATGCCTGAGCCAGCTCAGAATTCAATCCCGAATGCAGAATGGGGATGCTTGTCGCGATCGATAAGGTCGCTGCCCAGCGCAGCAAGTTTGTGAGAACTGAATGGCGGCGATGACCCTTGCTCAAACGGTAATGCGAACGCATGCTAACCTCTCGAAACCATTGGGTGCATTAGAATTCCCATTGTTGTAGTTGATTTGCAGGCAGAATTCAATGCTGCTTTTCTGCCTGGAGCCGATTGGTCTACTCTCCGTAGGAATACGCGCTTTTTGCGATCGGGACGTGTCAGGGCTGACGGTTTGTGTTATCGTCTGGGCATTCTTGGCGTAGGTTGACATGCCAACGGATATTACGGTTGGGGAACGGGTGAAACAGAATGGCACATTGGGCGATCGCAATTGGAATCAATCAATATCAAAACCAGAAGCTGCAGCCCCTTTTGTATGCTCAGCGAGACGCACAGAGCCTGCGCGATTTTTGGGTGCAGGAAGCGAGTTTTTCTGCCGACTGCTGCCTGATGCTGACGGATTTTGCAGAAGGATCGCTGTATCCAACCCGATCGAACATTTTGCAGACGATCGAGCAGCTTTGCCAGACGCGCATCGCCCCAAACGATGTGCTGTGGTGCTTTTTTAGCGGCTGTGGGATTCAGCAAGACGGGATTGATTACCTGATGCCGATCGATGGTGATCCCACTCGTCCTGATGAGACTGGAATTGCGATCGACAAAATTTTTCAGCTCCTCAAAGCTGCCCCGACTCAGCAAATTGTGCTGCTGCTGGATGTGAACCGCAGTCACAATGACTTGGTCGGAGAAGGCGTTGGCAGTCAGACGCTGCAGCTTGCTCAGCACCATAACATTGCAACGATTCTTTCCAGTCAGCCGCAGCAGTTTTCCCATGAGACGATCGCCCTGCGGCAGGGACTTTTCACCGCGACAGTGATCGAAGCCATTCGCTATCGGGGCTGCGTTACGCTGGATCAGCTCGTGCAGTATTTGACCGATCGCCTGCCGGAACTGAGCGAACAGCATTGGCGACCGCGACAAGACCCATTAGCCTTTGTGCCCCTGCCTCAAAAATATCAGCTCATTGTGCCGGAGGTGGCAGCGGTGCGTCTGGGGGCAGTTGCGCCAGTGGGTGTGGGCATCGGAGAAGGCGAAACAGGAGCAGAAATTCGCTCTTTGCTGGAACGATCCTATGCAGCTTCGGCGATCGATGAACCTGCGGTCGCTTTGCCGTCGATTCCGCCAGAACATCAGCCTGCACCTGATCAAATCACTCCGATTCCTGCTGCGGGGGGAGCTACTCTGCTGCCCCAGGATCCGTTCTGGCAGCGATTGTTGCTCTGGGGTGGAATTCTCGTGAGTCTGCTGCTGGTGGGCGTGCTGCTGCGAAATGCGGCGGTGATTTTTGGACAGAATAAGCCAGAATATCAGCCTGCCCCGGCGGCTTCTGCTGTTCCCACAACCTCGCCTCCAACCCTGGCTGTGCCGGTTGATCCAGCAACCGTCATTGCCTCTGCACAAACCGCACTCCAGTCGCGTCAGTATCAGGAAGCCTCGCAGCAGCTCAGTCAGCTTACGCCAGAGCAGCAGACCCCCGACACGCTCAAGCTGTTGGAGCAAGCCAATCGCGGCTTACTGAGCCAGGCAAAAAGCATGACCAGCCGATCGCGAGAAGCCACAACTGAGAATCAAGCCTCGGATTTTGTAGACGCGATCGAGATTGCCCGCCTGATTCGTCCCGGACAGCCGCTCTACGACGAGGCACAGCAGCACATCGATCGCTGGAGCCAGGTAATTCTCGATATGGCGCAGGGAAGAGCCGATCGGGTGAATGATGGCTCAACGTCAGCCGTCGATAACTATGGGGGAGCGATTCGTACTGCCCTGCTAGTTCCCAACGATCGCCCCGACATTTATGCCCGTGCTCAGCAGGCGATCGCTCAGTGGAGTCAGCTCATTTTTCAAATTGCACAGGAACGGGCTGGGTCAGGCGAGCTTGATCAGGCAATTCAAACGGCTGAACTTGTTCCACCCAACACGCCAACTTACCCCAAGGCACAGGAGTCGATCGCTGAATGGCGGCGCGGTCAGCCTGCTCCGTTTTCCCCCGACGGCGCACCAGTTGAATAGCTGTCCTTGGCGAAGTGCTGATAATCCGGATCTTTGGCAGAGTGGAAGCATCTCAGAAACAACCCCGACCAGAGATACGGCAAATGGCTTCAGAGAAGTTTCGGCAGCAGTTGCGCCAGGAAGCAGAGCAGTGGCGATCGGAAGGCTTGATCGATGCGGAGCAGTTTCAGCAGCTTGCAGACCGCTATCAGTTTGAAGGGCTAGACCGCATTGCCCGCGATCGCTTTGTGGTGGTCGTGCTGTGTTTAGGCTGTGCGCTGCTGGGGCTGAGCGTGATTACCTTTGTCGCGGCAAACTGGCAGGCGATCGGGCGCGGGGTGAAGCTGCTGTTGCTAATGGCACTGTTTCTGGGCGTGAATGCGATCGGTTTTTATCTCTGGCATTCTGTGCCTCAAGGGAGTCAGCAAAAGGGCTGGCAGCATCGGTTAGGACTGGGCTTACTGCTGCTCGGCGCGCTGATTTTAGGCGCAAATCTGGCGCTCGTTGGGCAAATGTTTCACAGCACTGGCACGTTTGCCGAACTATGTCTAGTCTGGGGGCTGGCGGTGCTGGCAATGGCATACGGTTTGCGGTTGACGATGCTGGGCGTATTGGCGATTGTGCTGATGGGAATCGGCTACTGGAGCGGCATCTACGACCTGTGGAGCCTGGGAACGCTGCCCGGAATTCCGCTGCTGCTGCGCGATATGCCGATCGTGGCAACGCTGCTGTTTCTGCCGCTGGCGTACTGGTGTCGCTCCAGATCGGTTTTTGTGCTGGGGGCGATCGCCGTCTTCTCTTCGTTTGAGGTGGTCTTACAGTCATTTAACCTGGGGCTAAATTTTGCCTCAGGGTTGCTGGCTGCGATCGCGTTTACGGTTCCGCCCGCGCTGCTCTGGAGCTTTGAGGATGAAGAATGGACTGCACGACAGCCCCGCCGCGTAGAAGACGATCAAACCCTGGAAGCGGTGTCGTTTGCGCCACTTGCCCGTAGCTTAGGAATTATTTTTCTGGTCGGCTTGCTCTATATTTTGTCGTTTCACTCTGCCTGGACGACGCCAGGAATCGAGTTGCCGCTTTCGCAGCAGGTTTCGCGGCTGCTGACCAATGGACGATCGTTTTTGCTGAATCCGAACGTGCTGCTATTTTCGGCGATGGCAATTTTTCAGTGGATCAATCTGGCGCGTCCCAGAAGAGGCGATCGCTGGGGGCTAAGTCAAACCGATGCGCTGGTGCTGCTGGTGCTGGTGCTGCTGACACTGCTGGCTTTCTGGCACTGGAGCATCACGCCGATTGTGGAGCTGGCAACGCTGCTGGCAAATGGGGTGTTTTTTGTGCTGTCAACGCGATTTTTGCGAGAAGGACTTGCCGAAGGTCAGCGCAGTTTGTTCTGGAGTGGCTTAATCTTGCTGACGCTGCAAATTCTCAGCCGCACCCTGGAATATGACACCGGACTGCTGGTGAAGTCTCTGGCGTTTCTGCTTTGCGGCATCGGCATTATCCTGATCGGACTCTGGTTTGAGCGGCATGTGCGCACCTTAAGACGATCGCAGTCCTGACCGTTTTTCAATGCTCCTCTTTCGCTGGTTCCATACTAAAAAGTGCCTTCCCTGCCTATCCTTAAAGAAAGGTATCTTTTCATCACAGCATGGTTAACGGTCACATCCCGCTTCACGCCGCCAATTTTTCTACTCCCGCTGCTTCGACTCAAAAGGCTCTGACGATCGCAGTGGTCGGCGATGTGCATGATCTGTGGGAGCCTGCCGATGAGCTTGCCCTGAAGCACCTGGGCGTTGATCTGGTATTGCTGGTGGGCGATTTTGGTAACGAATCTGTTGAGGTGGTGCGATCGATCGCAGGAATGTCGATTCCGAAAGCGGCAGTGATGGGCAATCATGACGCCTGGTACACCGCAACCCACTGGGGCAAAAAACTGCGCACTCACACGGAAGATCGCGTACAGCAGCAGCTTGATCTGTTGGGAGAAACGCACGTTGGCTATGGCAAACTTGACTTTCCCGAATTTAATCTCACGATCGTCGGCGGTCGTCCCTTTAGCTGGGGCGGCTCGGACTGGTCAACCCACGGACAGTTTTACAAAGAGCGGTACGGCATCCAGAGTTTTGAAGAATCCACGGCAAAAATCGTGCAGGCGGTGAAAGATGCTGCCTTTGACACGGTGATTTTTATCGGACACTGCGGACCCAAAGGACTGGGCGATCAGCCCGAAGACCCCTGCGGCAAAGACTGGAAACCCCTTGGTGGCGATCACGGCGACCCGGATTTGACAGCGGCGATCGCAGAAACCCTGCTCCTGGGAAAATCCGTTCCCCTCGTCACCTTCGGGCATATGCACCACGGACTGCGCCACACCAAAGACCGTCTGCGGAAAATGATCGATGTCTTCCCGACTGGAACAGTTTATCTCAACGCTGCCAGCGTTCCTCGCATCGTCCAAACCGAAGCCGGACGGCAGCGCAATTTCTCTCTGGTGCAGCTAGAAGCCGGAACGGTGACGCGAGCTGCTCTGGTGTGGGTCGATGAAGAGGATGCGATCGTTTCTGAGCAGGTTTTATATCAGGCAGAACCCGCTTCCCTGCCCACGCACTAGCATCTTTTCAGATCAACCTGTTAAGATAATCTTGCCGTCTGGAGCAGCTTCTCTATTTGTGAAATTTATTCATAGATAGAAAGTTCTTGAGACAATCTTGATGTCTGGAGAGGTGGCAGAGTGGTCGAATGCGCTCGACTTGAAATCGAGTGTACCGAAAGGTACCGTGGGTTCGAATCCCACCCTCTCCGTTAATGAAACCTCAAGACTATTGGGTTAGGTAGATATCTAAATCATTCGATCGATCTGGGATTTTCCTTTTTCGGTCTGAGTGCGATACACATCAGGATTCTGCAAACTTTCCCACTCTGGATAACCAATCCGTCCATCAAAATGCTTCAAAATTAACGTCATCAAGTTGCCGTGGGTGACAATAACGGTTGAATTTGTCGCCTGTTGCATTGCCTCATTGACAACTGCAACTCCTCGCATCATCGCCCTACGGCTCGACTCCCCGCCCTCAAAGCACAAATCCAGATCCACAAATGTTGCTTCCAGGCATTTTCGCCAGTCTTCCAGTAGAGCCGAACTTAACACCCGCTCAATGAGCCGATCGTCCACCTCGATCGCTAGATTAAGTTGCTCGGCTAGTGGAACGATCGATTCATAAGCTCTCACAAATGGACTTGAAACAATTCGCTGAATTTGAGCTTCACTCAACTGCTTAGCGAGAGCGATCGCCTGCTGTTTTCCTAACTCGGTCAATGGCGCATCAGGGTCTTGCCCGGTTGCCTGACAATGCCTGACGAGATACAACACTCGGCTCATCATTTCGTTACTGCTGCCAGCGTCGTTTGATAGCACTGATCAGCAGACTCGCTAAAGCCCATGAGAATCACGTGATCGATCGGGTCTTTCTTGCTCAAGACAATCAATGCTCAAGAAATCGATCGTTTCAGTGAAGGCAATTTGAGTCGCCCGATCGAGGAAAAGAATTGGCGGTATTGACGGTTGCAGATGGCGAGTCACGGGTCGATCGCTTACGCCTGATCCTTGATGCGAACTCCGATTACGGGTGCATTAAAGCGATAGGTCAAACCTTCTAGCTCCAGGGGCGTTCCGACTTTAATTTTGGTGTTGCCCAGCACCGGGCCATTTTCGACGATTTGAGCATTGCCGCCCAGCGTCACCATCATGTCGATCGTGTAGTTCAGCTCCGGACGCGGATCGGGAAGCGGTTTCACCGAGCCATCGGGTTGCGGGGCTGCCACCGTGCGCGGAAGCTGCTGGACTCCCAAAATATTCACCTGACCGTAGGGCTGATTGCGGATGATGATGTTGGTTTTCTTCTCGTCTTCCAGCGACTTCACCAATGCCTGCGGGTCGCGCACTGTCAGCCCTCGGACGATCACATCGACTTCGATCGGCTTAGTTGATGTACCGACTTGCGCCACAGAGCCACCGCTTCCCGGCAACAGAAACAGCCCGACCAGCACCAGCAAAATGACCAGACCTGCACCCAGATCGAGGATGCTGATTTTGCCAAATAGCCGACCTTTAGAATCCAAAATAGCCATGGGTTGAGGAGTGCCCAGCACTAGATGAAAAGAGCAAGATCATTGTAGGCGAAGTTGTGACATTGGAGTCACTGGCGCAGCCTTCTCAACACGACCAAGGCGAATGTTTAGAATGGCTAGTAGGAGCTTGAGCGTTGACTGAAACAATTCATTTTGCTGCTTCGTCTAAGGAAAAATGGGGGCAAGATTGATTGTCTGCTCTGGACTCGAAAGGATTGGATCTCTCAAACATCTCTAAAACACCTGTGACTGCTGCACTTCGACTTTCAAGTTCGTCTTTGGCAACTTGTAGCAAAGCCCGCTCTGACAACTCTCAATGAACCTGCACTCTGAAAACACGATCCGATATGCTCAACTTTTTCGATCGCCTCTCGCTTTTTCTTCGTCGCCGCTGGTTATACGGGTTCTTATCGCTGTTCACCGCAGTGAGTCTCGTCATCACCACGCCCCATCCCTCGCAGGCAGTTCCCTGGCTTGATCTGCTGCTGCGCGGCGTACAGGTAATTCAGCTTTCAACGCTGTCGGACCAACAGGAAGTGGCATTGGGGCGGCAGATTAATCAGCAGTTGCTGTCAGAAGAAATCAGAATCTACAACAATCCGGCAATCACCCAGTACATCAATCAGATCGGACAGCGGCTTGCTCCGTTTAGCGATCGCCCTAACCTGCCCTATACGTTTCAGGTGGTACAGGGCGATCAAATCAATGCCTTTGCCACAATGGGCGGTTTTGTCTATGTCACGACAGGCTTAATCAAAGCCGCAGATAACGAAGCGCAGCTCGCCAGCGTCATCGCCCACGAAATTGGACACATTGCTGCCCGTCATGCGGTGGAAAATCTGCGGGAAGGGGCACTGGCTTCCGGACTGGTTTCGGCAGCCGGACTCGATCGCAATGCCGCAGTTCAACTCGGCGTAGAATTTGCTGTGCGTCGCCCCAATAGCCGCCAGGATGAACTCGAAGCCGACCAGAAAGGACTGGCAAACCTGAGACGCACGCGCTACGCACCAGGCGCAATGGTTGACTTTATGGAGAAGCTGGCAAATCAGCGATCGATTCCCTCGTTTCTCAGCACCCACCCTGCGGTACGCGATCGAATTGTTGCCCTCGATCGAATGATTGATCCATCAACGGCAAATGCAGGCGATGGATTGGATAATGCCGCTTATCGATCGAGGATTAGTTCGCTGCGGTAGCTACTGTCAACCTTCGGTCTGGCAGAACTGCACCAGCCAATCTTTCACAATATAGGTTGCCCGACAGTCATCCTCGTTGTAGCGCAAGATTAGATCTAAATAAGATCGATCGCCCGTGCTGACCCACTGGTCATACCAGCAGACCGACTGTGCGCCATTTGCTTCCGGGTCGCGCCAGTCAAAGCCCAGCCAGCGGGCGATCGGTTTCAGAGCATAGCTTTCGACGGGTAAGATAGCAACGCGAGTAACCCGCTCGTGCAGATCGACAAAGCGATGAATCAGCGGCGCGATCAGGTGGGTGGGTGTGCCGTAGGTTTGGGCGAGGCGTTTCGCGGTTTGCACCTCGTAGGGACAGAAGTGGAAGATGGGCGCGTCGGGATGTTGCCAGACCAGATCGAGGAATTTTTGCCACGCCAGGGACTCGTCGGTTTGGTTTTCTGCCAGCAGCGCGTGAAAGGTTTCGGTCTGGTTGAGGCGATCGACCACCAGAACCCCGTGCAGATAAACGATATTTTGTTCGGGAGCCGCTTCGATATCAAAGTAAAGCTCGATCGGCGCAGTGGGTAACTCTGCCTCAGACAGCAGTGGATAGGTGACGGGTTCAAGGGGGAGACAGTCGGGCAATGCCTGATTATTGAGAACCGCCTGTGCCTGACGAATGAGCCGATGGGCAACCTGCGTGCCAAATCCGGGCAGGGATTCTAGCTTCTTGGGCTGCATTGCCGCCAGTGCTTCCAGCGTCGTGATCTGATGCTCTTTCAGGTAAATGTAGCGACTGGGGGTGACACCGGGCAGCAGCGACAGATGAATCTGATTCTGGGCGATGCCATAGCAGTGACTATACCAGTGGCACAGGTCGCAGCGATTGCTGGAGATAAAAATTTCGGGTTCTTCGGGGTGCAGCAGCGTTTCAATACAGCCTTGCAGCGTCTCTTCCATGCGCGGCAGCAGCTCCACCAGGTTGACTGCATAGGCACCGCGTCTTCGCAGAATCAGCCAGCTTGTTTCCGACCAGACTCCCTGAATCGCTGCCAGTAGACAGGCATGAAAGGCGGCAATCACCTGATAATCGAGCTTCGGACGCTTGCCTAGCCGAATATCTACAGGCGCATAAATCCAATCGCCGAAAATTGACTGCCCCGGCTGCTTCACCAGCAAATTGGGACTGCTCACCAACGTGATCCCATTTTCGATCGCCACCCGCAAAACGCCCTGCGCAATGCGATCGACTCCCTGCCACATTAGCTCAAGGGTTGCGGCTGCTCCGGTTTCCCAGTCATTTGGTGAGTAATCAGGCTGAAGCGCAGGTTGCTCCAGCAAAATTTCTTGCTGATGGATCTGGCTGTCCTGCTTTAGCTTCAAAAGATAGTTGCTGGGCGGATCTTGCAGCGCTCGATCGCCATAGACATCCAGAAACGTGCGGCGGCGACATCGCTGAAAGTTAAACAGCAGGTCGTCCGTTAAATATATCGTCTTCGGGTCAGCAGAAGTTTGAGCGTCTGAGCGTTGGGGAGCAATGACTCCGGCTGATGGAATTTCAGGAACGACTGCGGAAATCGGGACAGGTCGAGAAACGATTCCTTCGACGTAGCGCTTCACGCTGATCGACTGCTGCTGGCTAGACACAAGACTGAGTGAGGCTGGCAACGACTCAGCCCCCACAAACCCCGGCTGGTGAGGGTTAGCCGTCAAAGTCCTCCATCCTGAAGCGAGGACGGCAACCAGGAATTCCGATCGCAGCGTTTCGTATCCTGAAATCCATACGGATGCTTACACAATTGCTCTCCTACGAATGTAACTCGTTATTGCAAAATTGTGCCAACGTTCTCAGATTTTTCAGGCGATCGACCTCTCCACCCCCTGCTCCCCTGCTCCCCTCACCCA
>Ga0224723_1000287_pt1 | contig 35484 bp, 53 predicted proteins | sample Balambano_FR2_Me_FD_161647 | JGI IMG/M metagenome (GOLD analysis project Ga0224723, IMG submission 161647) | Freshwater sediment microbial communities from Lake Towuti, South Sulawesi, Indonesia - Balambano_FR2_MetaG | ecosystem: Environmental > Aquatic > Freshwater > Lake > Sediment | place... | reverse complement strand
CTTTAATAATTATTTGATCAAAATGTAATATCATATTATTTTTCCTTTTAGATTAATCAAGAACAGGTAATCCTTGTAAAAATCTCTCTAAATCGTGTGGATAAACCCCTCCCTCTGTAACGGTTTGACCATTCATATATTTTTCAAATTTTTTAAACATCCTTTTACCCATGGTATTTTCTATATGTTGCCAAGGAACAATGTGTACAAAATCGTTTATAGTTAATTTTTTTTTATTCATATAATATCTTTGTGCCACCCCTAGGAATTGCACCTAGCCAGCTCTACTGAGCACCAGATTTACAGTCTGGGCGGTGTCTTTATCCGTATACGGTGGCTTTCAATGTGATTGAAAACTAATTAACCGGTTAAGTTGTCGTGTTATTTTTATAAGTTGTCACATTAGTTGTCATAATTAATCAATCACAACTCTAACCATATCTCTACTCACATATTCTCGTTGTCTTTTAATCTCATAATCTCCTGTTTCAAACGGAATATCATTGTGCTCTTCATGTTCTATGATGGCTGGGGTTCCAATATGGGCAAACAGTCTATCTCCCAACTCATACAACTGAACATCATCAGTAAATCTAAATGAGTGGTGATGCCCCGTAGCTTCTCCATAAGCCACTGTTTTTCCATTTTTCTTTTTAGCTCCTTTTGGTATTAAGTTTATTTGTTTAAATAAAATGTCTCCTTGAATTGCATATGGTTTCATAATTTATCCTTTCTAGGTTCTATATCTAACCTTAAAATCTGTATTTTCTGGCCAGTCATAGACCCACTTTTGCGCCTCTATTGGGTCACTAATTGTAGGTGGTATTCTGACAAAATACATTCTATTTGTTGACCAGTCTTGAGCGTGAATATATCGCGCAAATTTTTCTGGATCTGGTGAAATATCTATCTCTATAATCTCACCTATTTTATTATTTTTATGTTTTGCTATTAATTTACCCCCGACCTCTGTTACAAATCGCTCTTTCATTTGATCTTGAATTATTCGTCTTACTTCAGTGTTTTCTTCTTCAATCCAATCTTTTTTAGTTAATGTTTCTGGATGCATTACTATTTTTTCTGAAACATCAACTCCATCAATACAATATAAAGCATATCCATCTTTATATTCAACGGCTGGAGCATTTTTATTACTTAATCTTTTATTATCCCAACTAATGGTTTTAGGTGTTTCAGATACAAATGCTATTCCTTCATAGGGAATAATAAATGACACATTAGTTACAAAGTCCATGAATATTTTGAAAATTTTGTTATCAAATTTAACTCCAATATATTTAGCAAATTCATACCATCCAGCCCAAATTAACCACCATATTATTAACCACCAATCATTATTAATTTTTGAAAGTTGGGAATAGAGTTTGGAATCGAGTTTGGAATCGAGTTGGGAATCGAGTTGGGAATAGAGTTGGGAATGGAGTTGGGAATAGAGTTTGGAATCGAGTTGGGAATGGAGTTGGGAATAGAGTTGGGAATAGAGTTGGGAATGGAGTTGGGAACCGAGTTTGGAATGGAGTTGGGAACCGAGTTTGGAAGTGTTGCTAAGCAATTTATTCTCAACTAAAATTCTTGTCACAGCTGCCATAACAACAGCAGCAAACGGAGATTCGGCGTAAATAACTATTGGTTTATCAAAGCCAGCATATTTATATAAATTTTGAATAGCTCTTGTAGCTTTTTTTTTATCTGTTGGCTGCTTAGCCATATCAACATATTTTTCAATAAATTTAGGAATTTGTTTTTCCTGTGTTTTTGTTAATTTAGTTATTATTTTATTTTCCATAAAAATATCTTTTTTAAAACATCAGTAAAATAAATCCAAAACTCAACATGATTAGTGGCAAAATAATTGCCAACCAAAAACCAACTTTAATCGTTAATTGCGCCACTTTTGTAAAAAAAGCAACTAAAATTGATAAGATTGCAAGAGTCATGATTACAACTGCGTATAAATCTACAGCGTAATTAAAATCTTGTATCATATTATTTACACATCTTTCCATACCATGGATTAAAACTCTTTCCGGCTCTTAAATATACTTTCTCTGCCATATCTATATTTTTTCTATAATTATGGGCATCATTAGGGGTTAATCCGTGTATAGAGTTTATTTGTGCTACCCCTCTGTCTTCAGTTCCATTTCTATTGAAATTATATGCATCGGTTCTGAGTCCTGATTCACTATAAAAACAACTTATAGCTTTTACTGCTACATCTGTGCCGTGTTTACCAAAAATTTTCATAATGTACCAAACTATATTTTCTTTTGTGGCTTCCATTTCTTCTTCGTTTAATAGTCCAGACGTTGAGGCTAACTCAACTTGAAAATTTACTGATGGCTGGGTCCCATATTCAAATGAATTTAGCCAGTGATCAGTTGCAAGACCAGTGGCGTAAGATCTCGTGAAGTTAATTGCTAAAAACATTATATAGAGAAAAAGAAGTAATCCTAAAACTTTACCAAAGTGACTAAACTTAGTTCTTTTATAGATTGTTTGGTGTTGATTAGAACCTATGGCTTTTTGTTTCATATATTAAATATATACCATGGTTGACAACATATGTCAATATGCCAATTTATTTAATTCTTTTCTAACTTTGGCAATAATCCTTGAAACACGAGAAGCGGTAATCCCATATTCTACAGCCAGCCTAGAATAAGATATGTGATCCTCTTGGTTTTTTTTGTAAATTTCCATTCGGCGAGCCCTTCTCATTTTCCTAACTTGATCTTCATTTAATTGCTCCATATTGTTCACTTATACTATATGTTGACGCTATTTGTCAATTTGTTCTATCTGCAATTCTATTCTTGGGTTTTTCTTATCTATATATTTTTTTACATTTAAATGTATTATTTGTCTGTCGTTTTCAATAATTCCGTTATCCTGTAAAGCATCATACAACAGCTTGTTATTATCTAAATCCCGATCACGTTTCAAAAAAAACTCTACCCCTACATATACATCGCCTGTTAATTTTTTTCTGCCTTTAGTTGATAAGATCACAGCTTGCGCTTCATGTTCCCACTCAATTGAATCTTTGGTTTTATAAGTTCTATGACCACTATGACCATACATATGGTTAGTGGTGGGACAGATTGGAAATACAAACTTCATACATTCTCTATTTTTTCTTTCAGTTTCTGAATTAAAACCTCCATAGTGTTTTTATAGTATAATTCAAAATCACGGTTATCTCCGGATTGTTTGTATAAAATATAAATTACATTTCTCATTCTGGATGATGGGCTTTTTTGATCTATATCCTTCTCAACTTTATACTCTGGCGCTTCCAGCTCATCTTTGGGTAAAATAGAGATTACTACATTTAAATTTTGTAATTCAAAAAATAGTGCTTTTTCCTGATGACTTAATTCGGGGGTTTCTACTGAATATGATATTGATCTATCTTTACGTGAACGTATACTCGTTATTATCGCGTTATGCTGGATTGTTTTCATGATTATCCTTCTAACGTATATGGGTTATTTCCAATTATTTTTATCCCGTCTCTTCTGGCTTCACTAATGGCTCGGGGTGACCAGTTTGTTTTTAATAAACGATTTAACTGATACATGTTCAGTGTTTTTTCGTCTGCCTTCTGTAAAAACAATACAGCTTTCATTGATCTGTTCATGTGTTTTACCTCCTCACACTTGGATAGAGCGAAATTTCCTCCTTAGTTACTTCAGTTGACTAAGTTGTCCATAGACTCTATCCAGGTATGAGGATTGAAGGGCTTAACTTCCAGTCACACCCCCTGTGGGGTATAAGCCTGTTTTATTTAATTCAACAGAACCCTTCAATACTCATTCACAATTTGTTAATGATCTCTGCTAATTTTTTTGGATATTCAATATCCCGTTGTTTTCTTTGATGTTCAACACAAAGTCCATTATCAGTCTCTCTGCATCTTTTAAAATGAGTAATTGAGTACCTGTACTCTCCCCACGTTATTATTTTTTTACATTCATCACAATAGTTTTCTATCATATTAGTTCATCCAACACTTAGCAGAGCAGTATTTGTTGCCAACTTTGCTTAAAGCGTTTGGTGATCCACATTTACTACAAACCCCTAAATCTTCTTCAGATATAGTTACCGTATCGCCATAAATCTTGGGTAAATTAGCCCCTGTAGTATCGCTAGAAACGATTTGATTGTCATTTCCGATGGTAGAGGCCTTTATCATTTCATCGGCTGTTGCAACGCCTTCTACGACTCCATATCCTGCGAAGCCTAATGCTCTGCCTACTGCTGAGGTTTCTGCAACCTCATACGGAGACATCTTCTCGATGGTTTTGTTTGGATTGGCAGCGGATATCCCAGTAAATACGCCCTTGGATGTGGTAACCGTTGCTTTAATAACTACGGGGTTTTGAAATAAAACCTCGGTGGTTATTGAAATACTCTTTAGAGCTTCATGAGCTGCAACTATCCTCTCAGCTACGGTAATATACTGCTTACCATGTATGGTAATCATAGCGATCTCCCCTGATACATATTTTCCTCCATTGCCTTGTTATCGTTTTTCTCGTATTCAAGAAGGGAAATCTCAGCGTTTACAAAATCTAACCAACCATCATCAACTAATTCTTTAGCGTACTTTTCTAAAGTTGCTTTATATTTTTTATCAAACTCTTGTTCATCAATTAATCCTTGTAAAAAACAAGTCTTTACAAAATTTCTAACTGATAAAAAATCATCGTAAATTGTTTGTTCATTCATATTCTTTCTCCTTTATAATTAAAAATTATCATGGTTGACAACATATGTCAAGGGGTAATTACTTTTCTAGCCATTCTCGAAAATTGTTATCTGGTTGGCCTCGAAACGTATTTCCAAATTTCTCTGCAAATCTTTTGGCTTGTCTAAATTTATAATCTTCTGACACAAACCCTGAATAGCTTTTGAATTTTCGATCTTTGTTTCCTTTAAATTTTGAATTATTTGTTTGCATAAATTCCTTTCTTGTAAAAATATTTTTTCTTTTTCCCTTAATCTTTCCACCAGTTTTTCTGCGAAGGCCAATCTACTTATTGCTGTTCTATTCATGTAAATCACCTCCAGGATGTTCATAAAATATAACCACGTATTCACCTGATCTACCTCGCCTGTTTTTACGTAAATGAATTATATTCATATCTTTTGTTTCTTTTGACCTCTCAATAATAAGTCCTAAATCACAAACCGTAGCGATGTTTCCAGTTCCCTTATATTCCAAATTACCACTATCTAATCCATTCTTTGAAGCAAAGTTTGACAGTTGTGAAAGAATTAATATGCAACAATTATACTTTTTCGCTGCTTTTTGTAATTCTAAAGAAACCCTAGACAATTTATCATATTCTCTTTCACCGGTTGATATAACATTTTGAACAAAATCTATTACAACAAAATCATAATTATTGTCTTCTATCTCTTTAATTATTTCTTCAAGTACGTACGTGTCATCATAAAAACTCATAAAAGACTCATAACTTTCCACCTCTACTTTTGCATCAATTTTTTTTTCTAACACATCGCCCAATAATTGACCGGTCATCAAAAGTGTTGGGCTTAATCCCGCTTCTCTGGCTAACAATCTTGAAACAATAAGCTCATTTGAAATTTCAAGAGAAAAATAAGCGCTTTTAAATCCCTGTTTAGAAGCTTGATAAAAAAAATGACTACCAAAGATTGACTTGCCTATACCTGTTTGTGCTCCTACAACCACCAACTCTTTTCTTAAAAATCCACCCTCTAAAATAAAATCTATAGTTGAAAATCCAGTTTTAATAAATTCTAAATTCTTTTTATTGTTTTCAATTGATTGATAAATTTCGGACAGATTTTTTTTCATATTATTTCCTTCCTTTGACCATTAACTAAAATATATTTGTATTGTCTTACTCCATCTATTCCTATAAAAATCCTTTGTTCTGTAGTCTGTTTTACTGCGGTTTTATTTTTTCTCACCCAATTTTTCAATGTTGCCCTATAATCCCTACCCTTTCTTCGTGCGGGAACTTCTTCAAACCACGCGAGCATGTTTTCGTAAGTTTTAAAAACTTCTTCTAAGGAAACACCATATTTGTCCGCTATTTCTTGTAAGTCTTTTTTTTCTATAACTATATTATTCTTATCATTCTTATCATTCTTATCATTATTGTTTGTGGTTATTTGTTGGTTATTTGTTGGTTGTTTGTTGGTTACTGGTTGTTTGTTTTGTTGGTTACTTTCTTGGTGGTCATCCCAGCTATTGATTGTTATAACGCTGAATTTGTTAGTTGTTTTGATGGTTATTCTGTTGGTTGATTTTAGATACTTTATCGCAGTTTTGTATTTTTGAGCGGTCAAAGTCGGGATCTCTCTTAATGCAGTTTCCCTTCCTGTTATAAATTGTCCTCTTTTCAAAATTATATCCTTCCCACCAAAAGGAAACACTGTTTCTCCGTGATTAGCTTTTAACAAAATCCACGACCACACCATCCAAGTTATAGGATTTTTCCATACAGAACTAAATAAGGTCTTTCTGTATACCCTAACCCAACCTAATTTTTGATAATCATCCATATGTTTATTTTACCTTTTGTTATATTTTCCATAAAAAAATAGGAACTCTGTGAGACAGAGTACTTCGGGTACCCCACCTCACAAAATCCCTATAAAAAATGATCCCAGTTCCCCGAAGCTCATGGATCTTATCAATGTAATATCAACTTAAGCACACTTATTTATATTTGTCAACACCTCATTTTATCAATTAATTGTAAAGTTATTTCAACACTATTAATGAGTCCATTATCTGTTTTCCAGACTCAATATCTGCAAAAACTTCAAACTTGTGTTGGTTAGGCCAAAGAAGGATTGCGTAACCACTTCTTCCTGCGTGTCCCAGACCCCACTTTTTACCCGTTCCATCCATGGTTTTATAGGTCCCCCCATCAACCACCAACATTCGTTTTCCACCCCGATCAAATATCTCAGCACTTGATTGATGATCATCCCCAACCAGCATTATTTCAGCTTCGGGGAAACCAAACTCGAGTGCTCTTTTGGGAGCGTTGGTTATATTTAATTTTGATACTCCCCAAAACTTATGGGTTATGCCAATTCTATATTCTTGGTTTTGCACCAACGCATGAAGCATTCCCCCCTTAGTAAATATTGGCGCTGATATATCATTCATAAAGGTTTGATAATAATCAAGCCCCGCTATATCAACCCAATCCTCATGATTTCCATAGCATATAGCCCCAAGCTTACTCTTTCTATCAAAGTCCAAAAGCTTTTCCATAAAGGCCTGTGCTTGCACCTGGGGTGGAACTGCATCACCCATGATCCCTGCGTGTGCATGTTTAATTGCAAAGTTATCTATGGTGTCACCCCCCATAACTAAATAGGTGTTAGGTGTATTCTCTACAATATTAAAGTGCCTATTGAGTATTTGATAATCAACACCTATTGAACCATAGTGAACATCAGTCATATAGACTAGCATTACAGGTAGATCTTTATAATCACCATCAACTATCCATGTTGCTCTCTCTTGACCCACGTCCATCTCCCCACGAATTTTTTGAGCTTCCTCAATGTGTTGTGTTATGCGGTCATATAAAACTACTGATTTTTTCTTGTCTGGAAAAACAGGCAGATAGTTTTTCATGTCCCTCCCTTCTTTATTTTCTTTCATTATTCTTTTTCCTTTCTAATTTTTTTAAGTCTTTCCTGGCTAATAAAAATAACCCCCTGTGAATCTTTAATAATTACTGGAGGAGATTCATCTCTTTGAGAGCTTGGGGTACAATAACCTATTTGCCAAACGTCGGGGGTAATTTGTATTTCTTTTCCTTTTTTGAAGAAGACACTGTTTAAGGGGTATTCGTCCTCGCTTATTTGTAAGCGTTCATTACTGTAGATGATACCGAGGCGAGTATCTTGTTTCATACTATTTCATGGGTATCCCCCTAACACATATTTCTCCTTCAATAATTTCTGCTTTATATGTATCATATAATTCTGTGTTGCCTCTTGTTGTAAACCATATCCAACTATTTAATTCGCTAACTATTTCATTTTTTCTTATTCTTGTTACCTGAAATTCAGGTAAATTTGCTCGTTTTGCTGAATTTGACGCTTCGAGTAAGTTTTTTACAACAAACTCGTCAACAACTTGATTGGCAGCATCATGTATCCTCTCCATAATCAACCATAAAAAATTCTGGGTTTCCCCAATCTCTATGTTCTCTTGTATATCCATATATAACCTGATTATGTGTATTGGTTATATATATTTCATCATGATTAGTTTGTATTTCAGCCCCATCTCTTGTATAAATCACCTGACCATCTTTTGACGGACAGGTGATTACATTGTCATAATTCTTTGTTGGTCCTATACAATCAGATTCTCTAGTAATTCCGGCTGTAAAAACCGCGGTTGATAATCCTAATAGTGTTATTAATTCCCTTTTCATTTTCCTGTAAAAACATTTTTTATCTCAGTATATAATCCCAGTTCTCTGGCAAACTTATCAACGGCTGTTGCAATTGCACCAAGAAGAACTAGGGTTGGCGGTACAAATCCAGGAACGGTTGTGGGATCAATTGTTGATTGAACAAAAGCAACCATTGCAGGAATTTGAGGAATCACAGTCCTTAAAAAACGAATAAAAGCCAACTTTAATGCTGCTTCCTTCATATCATTCACCTCTCTTTCTCAAAAAAAATATTCTAAACAATGACCAAGCTCTCGTAAACCAAGAATAGTATGCCAAACCATTGTTAACTTTTTCTGCTTTACACTTTTCAAGATCTGAGAAAAGATCTTTTTTTTCATTGGCAGCTTTTATAAGTTCTCTTTCAAACTTTTCATTCTCTTCTGCTAAAAATTCACCATTTCTTTGAAGGTCCCTGATGGTTGATTGGCTTGACTCATAAATAGTTTCAATTTCAATTAGGCGTTTAATCTCGCCCACCATCTTTTCTGTTTCCGTCTCTTTGACTCCTAGAAGGGTTGCGTAGGACCGTATAGTGCCCCTAAAAGCCTGCAATTCTGCAGAAGTACCATTTAGTTCTATGTTTGCTTGTTGGGCTTGTTTTTCAGCTTCCTCTCGTTTTTTAATTTCAGCTTGATAGGATTGCCAATTTTTGTCACGTTCTAAACGCAACTCATCAATTATTTTTTGATCATCGGTTACAGGAGAGGGTTTATTCCATTTACCCAAAATCACGCAGTAAGAAAGGGGGGAGGGGTATTGACTAGTTGACCCCTCCATTCCCGTCCAAGGGTCAACCAAGCGTTTATTTCCTATATATACAACCCAATGTCTATACCCACCAATTGGTTTTCCGTCTACTTCAACCAATACATTGGGGACATTTTTTAAAACATCATCGTTATCATATGTCCAAACTCTTTTAATTTTAATACCAGGAAATGCTTCTTCTAGTTTTGACCAAATAACTAAATTACCCTCAGCAAAACCATTAACAGATTTTAGTCTTTCATTTGCCACATCGGGGGTAGTTCCTATAATCATGGAAATACATGTAATGGTACACCCATACTCTCCCAAAGTTGTATTTGAGGTTCCAAGCTTTATATCTTTCCACCGTTTATCTCTTTGTGAAAGCAGTGTCATATAAGTTTGCTTATCTTGTCTTTTATATATGCTATAGTTACGGTTATAACCGCACTTACTCCAACCCCTATTATACCAGCGTATACAAGTATTCGATCAACAGCTCTCTCAAGTGGAGCAATCCTAGTTGTAGTAATAGTATCCATCTTTTCGTGGAGCTTCATAATCTCTTGGTATAATTGCAAGTTGGTTACGTGGTCATCTTTTGTCATATTGATTACATAGATACCGTGTCTTGTGGTACTTCTATCCACCTGTTTCCGTTTTGTCTTATTAACTTATAGCTTTGTTTATCCATTGGATTACGCATAAAGGGTCTTAAAAGTGATCCATACATTATTAGCTTTTTTGCTCTTTCTAGGTTTTTAAAGTTATCCATTTGTATCCTTCTTGACTCTTTTTCTGGATATATTCTTACACCTGTTATGTATGGCTCATAAGCTCTGGTGGCAACCACCTGCTTTAAAACTTGTGCTGGTGGTGTTAACTCAATGGCTCCACCCAAACCGTCTATTATGTCACTAGGTACCTTTCTTAACTCATTGCCAAAGTTGTGGGCTGTATCTATTGCAATGCCCTCTGGAACTGGCGAAACGGGAAGAGTACCAAACATGGCACTATACATTTTTCTATATCCGTCTATGACCTGTTGAAGTTTGTTCATAAAAAATAAATTTATTCATACGTTAATGCGTTTTCTGGCTGTGGTGTGTTTTCTTCACTATTCATAAGAAACAACTTTTGATACTTCAACATTTTTTTAACCTTCTCAATTTTGCCCAAAGAAACTTCTAGAGTATCATCTATTTTGGGCAATATAGCCTCATATTTTGGTATGTCCTCTTTTCTCAATACACCACCCTCCATTGCTCTGCCAATTACCTGGGCCGCCGCTTTAATTTGAGACTGAAACACCTGCGCGTCCGTATCATAGACATTTACAGAGCTTATTTTGCCTCTTATGGGGCCTATCTTAGACTTCTTTTTATTTAATTCACTGGTAAGATCATCAAGCAACTTTTCACCTATACTGGCCTCTGAAATTCTTGTTTTTTGTGTTGACGACAATGAATTGGTTTTTTTCGTGTCTGCTAAGGCGTCTTTTTCAATCTCAATTAGTGGTTTAATTCTATTGGCAAGTTTTGTGTCACCCTCCATCATGGCCTTGGCAAAAGCCCTAGTTAATTCATTGTATGAATATCCGCTTGAACCCTTTATATCCTTAGGGTTAGTATTGATATCTGTTGCCATCTGGTTTATATTACCAATAGTATGATCAACTTGGCCTTGAACATCGCCGCCTTCTTGTTCTTGTGTTGGATAGGCATTATTTGTCTGGGAGTCTTGTGCTGGATTATTTACGGTATCATTTGGATTTACAATGCTGGGAAATCTTGACGCTACGTTAGCTGAAACATTGCTAATTTGTTGAGGTAGTTGTGGAGAAGCCTGAAGTACTCTACCAGTCTTGCCTATTATATTTCCAGTTCCAGAGTTCACAAGATCGCTACCAAGTGGCATAGCCAATATATTTAGTGGGTTTTGTACTAATTTACCCACGCCCCTTATAGCTCCACCCATTGTCTCGGTTGCCAAATTACGTCCCAACTCTGTTGTTTCTGCTGCAATCTTACCCCTAACAAACGGAGCCATAAGCGATCTTAACTCCCCTATAGTTGTTACCTTAGACGCGTCTTTTGCTAATTCTGGGGAAAACTTCTCAAGCAATCCAACTAATTTAGGCAACTCACCCACCACCAACTTGTCAGCACCAGCACCTTCATACAGTCTCATTTCAAGCTCATCAGCTATTAACCTATATGCCTGTTTAAGCGCGCGCTCTTCGTCTGTAATCGCAGCCGGCAACTTGCCCTTAGCAACGTCGGCAGCCTTTTTTTGTAGTGTTCTAATAACTTCAAGGGTGGTGTTTGGGTCCGCCTCATATCTAATTTGTGACCCCTTGCCACCACCCGTTAATTTTTGCACCATCTTGTCAATAAACTTTAGTATCTTTTCATCTTTTCCAACTGCCAAAGATGGGTCTCCAACTATATCCTTAACAACTTCACCAAAACCATCCATTTTAACTGGTTTTGATTTAGACACTGTGCTTTGTATTGTGCCATCAATGGTTTTAATAACATCATCTGCGCCACCAGCAATTTTATCTACCTTAGAATATCCATACCTATTAAGAGCAGATATGGTTTCTGGCAACTTTAAGTTTGTTGCTGTACTCCTTGGTACATTAAGTTGTGACTGTACCAGCTTATCACCCACTTGTTGTGTGCCTTTACCAAAAGACTTTAACAAGGATGGTATTTTAGTTGCAGCATATGTAGCACCAGATAACAAACCGCCCGTAGCTGCTCCGCCCAACGTACTTGTTAATGTTGCGTCATCTTGTGACGCCTCCTGCATAGCTCCAACAGCAGCGCCCGGCAATATAGCCTTCGTTAATATACCCGAACCCTTTCCAAATGGTACACCGTATGAGGCAATGTTAATCGAGTCTCTGGCTTGTTTAGTTATTCTAGGGTCTGATAATACTTGTCCGGCGTCTTGTTTATATGCGTCAGTAGCTTTTCCTGTTTCTGCAAAAGGCGCCATCAACCTATTTAGTTGATTAACCCTGCGAAGTTCTTTTAATGCCTTGTCTTTTTCTTCATCACTTGCGTTGGGATTGTTTACGACATTAGCTAAATCACCAGCGCGAATAGCAAGTGGAGCTTGTACTAATCCACCGGCTATATTTCTTCCAGTCCTCACAAATGGTGATAATATGTTTTTACCTATATCCCGTATGCCTTGACCAACCCGCTCATTAAATGTTGGCTGTTTGACGCTTTGTGGTGGTTGAATCTGTGGCTGAGGTGTCGGAGCCTGTGCCTGTTGCATATCGCTACCAGTAACAGGACTCTGTATTTTTCTAACAGTTAGATTGTTTTTTTTAACAAACGCGTCAATTTGTTCTGGTGTATATCCGGCGTCTATTGCTTTTTGGTAGTTAAATGTGGGCATATATTATAAAGTAAAGGGTAAATTATCGGCCTCAATAAATTTAGATAAATCCTCCCCATCATCCTCTACAAATTTAGATAGGTCATTATCTTCACTTGTATCATTTCCGAGTAATCTGTCAATTTCAGAGGATAGGTTAGCGCTTGTTGCCAAACCCACCTTCTGTTTTTCCCCAACCTGTTGAGCTTCAATCAAGGCGTCATAGTATTTTTCAGCCTCTGATATTTTTTGCTCACGCTCCGCAAGCGCCTGATTATATGCGTCTATTGGCCCTTGTACTTGAGCCTCCATGACTGGCCTTGCACCATATATAGCATTTTCGCGCTGTCCTGCATGTTCTATAAATAACTTACTATTTGGGTCTCCATATACTCCCGCTAGTTTCTGATCCATTTCTGCAATCTTAGCAATCTTGCCAATGTAATCTTGTCGGTACTTATCAGCGTTGGGCATTGCAAAGGCACTTGGTATTTGACCCCTTGAGGCCATCATTCTTTCCGAATGTTTTTTATAGGTGGGTTCTGCCAATAAGGTATTTATCGGTATACCAGCCTTCTGCATTGTTCCCATTAAATCCTCTAGTGAAATTCCTGTTGCCATAATTAAGTCATACTTGGATTGAACGCATTTTTGCGTGACCAATCCGCATAAGCCCTTTGTCCTCTTGTATTTGCTAAGTCTGATGACTCCCTTCGCCTTTGTTGTTCTAAATCATAAACATACCTTTTTTGCTGTTCTGGTATATCTATTTTGCTTCGTTCTAATGCCGTGGTTGCATCTTCTTCAGCCCTGTTAAATGCTGAAAATAGTGGCTTTTCTGTTTCCTCTTTTAATTTATCAGCCACACCATAACCACCTGGCCCATAAGCTGATTTTTGATATATGCCACGAGCAAGGGCGTTATCCATTACTGATTGTTGCACCCTTTCTTGTCCCGTTGCTAAGTCCTCGCGCCTACGCCTTACACCTGTTTCATAGTCTGTAGCCATTCTTGCTAAGACCTTATTTAAGTCACCCTCCGACTCTCTTAATAAGCGGTCGTAATATACACCGAGTTCACCGTAAGCCTTTTCAGCTTCACCAGCAAAGTCAAAGTTAAAATCGGTTAATTCTGGCATTGGTATAGCACCAGACCTATAATTTTGTAGTTCTGTTCTTTGTGCTGGATTTAATTGACCAGACCTCTCAATAGCTAATAGTGTTGTATAGGGATCAGCCATATCTATATCATGTTAAAAATAAATGATCCTCCGGTTTCTGTATATAATTGATCTATTTCTGTTGTAGTTAAAATTTTATTTTCAAAAAACATAAAATCATCTATTTTACCAGCAGAAGTATTTTTACCCTCTATATGAAAATAAGATAAATAATATGGGGCCTCTACTACTCCAACATTTTTACTTGATGTGGTGTCATTTATTACTAACGTTTTATTTACATAACCCTTAATTATTGCATCGCTTGCCGGTTGATCCGCTGTTATAGTAATCATGTTCCACCTTGTACTATCATATCCAACCGGTAATGTTGCTGATATATCTTTATCACTATCATCTGTCCAGTGTGCATGAACAAATAAATGCGTTGTATTTGTTCCAAAATACCACTCATATGAACCGGCTTTAGCAGAAAAAATACACCCAGCTGTATAATCTTTAATCCAAACATTTATACTAAACGTAAAGGGATTTGTAGTTGTTAATTGTGTGTTTCTACTAAAATAAGATGACGTGTCTAAAGATACACCATTCCCAAATTTTCCATTAACATTAACAGGGGAACCATTTGATGTTAATGTTAATGAGTTTTTACTATCGGTTGTTAAAAATCCCGAATTAAAACGGTAGTAACATCTCAAAGCCGAATCTGCAAACAGGGGTGTATTTATACCTTCTGCCATATATTATAAATTTTGTCCAACTATAAATCCGTCGTAAGTTCCTGATCCTGTACAAATAAATCCAAACATGTCGGCTTTAGAAGCAGTAGTTGTTAACGTTGGTGTAGTTGCCCCTGGCCACTTAATAGTAGAAAACCAGGTCACAGTTCTTGATCCTCCACCGTCCTGAAGTATACGGATAACAAACGCTTGACCCACCGAGTCATTAGAAAGAGCTATGGTTATGTTTCCTGCCGGCATTGTGATAAAAAATAAATTCCCCAAATCTAGATTACAAGTAGCAGTTGCCGCAGGTGATGGCGCAAGAGTTGTTATCGTTTGTACTGTTCCAGCTACTGTTTTTTTTCCGGTTAGTGTTTGTACACTAGATAAATTTACAGCCGTACCCGATATCTTAGACGTGTCTATGTTGGCCGATCCAGATATGTTTGCGTTAGTTATACTTCCATTGTAATCATTTACAATAGCGTTAAAATCACCGTTGAACTGTGCGGCTGTTGGAACGGTATTATCTACAAATGTTGTTGGTAAATTTATTATGCTCATAATATAGTTATATCAATCTTTTCTATTAACGCAAGCCATGTGGCATTAAGTGTATAGTGAAGTTTCTTAGCTTCATCTTTACACTTGACGACTCACACTCTAGTTTCACCTGACAAGTATATCCATAGTTTGAACCACCATTATCGGTAAACGGTATCTTTACTTTTACAATACCGCCCGATCCTAATTTATCTACACCCAAAGTCCATGTAAGACCAAGCAACTTATTTCCAGTACCAAGTAGCGACGGGTTGGCAATTAAAGCATAATAGAACCTATCTATTGAAGTATAAAATCTTGTCGCATAGTTCCCGATTGGGTTAGCGTACTGGTAAGAAAAGAAATATCTCTTTAGTTGGTTTGGCATACCAAAATCATAGATTTTACTTTCATACTTACAAATTATTGCTGTACCGTTATCGCTTGTACCAGTCCACTCATACGTTTGCCCATTTCCCGATCTAGCGTCATGCAAGTATAACTTCTGTACGTTTGACTCTTGAAATACTGTTGCCCTAGCAATGCGCCACCCCGTAAATTTCACCCAACCACCTTTTTTTTCATTGCATAAAGTGTCGTACACTAAAACTATAGAATTATATGAGTCAACCCCGTTAGGCAAGAAAAACATCACGAAGTTATTAAACCACTTTGCACTAGCACCTCTAATTGATGATTTATTTAAGTAAGCTATTGTCTGCTGTATATCTTCACTTCTTAAAGCAGTAAAGGGGTTGTCTTCCGTGGTTCTATATAATCCCCGTATATTTCCCTCTAAATCCACACACCATACGTCGTTTTTAACTTCGACCATGCTTTCATGCGAGACTACACCATGCTCAAAAGTCAATGGTTGTATCGCCCAATTTGAACCTGAAGTTCCCGTTACAAACCAAACCGAGCGTTCTTTGCCACAATAAAGCCTACCAGTAAGACCTGCTGTACCACACAAACCTAGACCAGCACTTGAGTCGCCTAAGTTGATATTCAAATAATCACTACCGCCCCATGTTTCTGGATCATTAACGTTAGAAAAGTAAAGCCTGTCTTTATAAGTTGGATTACCAAATACCCACATAAAGTTCTTCCACCAAACTATAGCAATGCTTTGCGGTATGGCTGCTACCGTAGACATGGTAGACCCGTCATACTTAACCGGTGTATCAACACCGTTTACCGCATATAGGTTGTTGTTCCCTTGCGCCATCACCCACTTGGCGTTAGTTGTTTTTGAACCGCCACCCGATATATCAGACCAAGTAGTACCATCGTCTGAATACTGGAACTTTGAGGTGTTAGCAGCACCGTTTACAACCCTGACAAGACGATTATATGTAGGGGTTTTTAGTAACCCCTCGCCTAAATTAGTAGCACTAGGGCTTGAACCCCTAGCAGTTAAACCATCACGCATTTCTATTTCACCTCTGTCGCGGATAATAAAGTTCTCTATATTTGTAGCGTAATAGTCGGGTATAGATTGCCCGTCATCGCGGTCAATTATTGAGTAGTAGTATTTATGGTCAAAGTTGCGTAGCTGATTAGTAAGCATATGATAGTATGTCGTTTAAAATTTTATCCCTGTCATTATCGGATACGCTTTGATCGGTTAACCATGTGGATAGTTGAGAGGTGACAAAAGATACAGACCCATCATATGTGGGCATATATTTAATTACATCTAGTTGCGCCTGTATTTGTATGCGTGTCATGAAAGCGGATTGTCATATAAAGCCGAGCCCTGATAAAGTATATTAGTAGACCCGATAATCTCACTATCGGCCGATATAGCAATCTCCTCTAATTGTTGTCTAAATCTATCCTCTAATACTTGGCTTGTTGAATAGTCTTGATTTGCAGTTTGTATCGCCTTGGCCTGTACATAATCGACTATTGGATACTGATATCTATATGGTATATCTATTACATCATCAACCGAATCTATTTGATATGGACGTTTAATATAGTAAATACGTGCTGTTGCACCGCTTTCTGGTGGTACGGGTATAAATCCAATTTTACCACCAACCAAATAATACACTGCGCTGGCTTTTCCTCTATATGCTGTGGTGTTATTTTGAAGTATGTCGTAAGTTGTAATTGATGGTAACTGTGTAATATTAATCCACTGGTCGTTGGCATCACCGTATTTAATCTCAACTTTTAATATACCACCAAAGCGAGGTATATAATCGGTTAGTATGTATTCATTAGGGTTATTAGTATTTAGGGTTAGTAGGTAGTTATCAGAAAATAGTTGTTCTGCAATTTCCCTCCTAGCCCTAAGCAAAGTTAGAAACACTCGACCATAGGCGTATGATATCCAAGGCAAATACTTATTTGAAGATATTGCTGGGGTCATCAAACGTGTTTCAACGTCTATAATTATATCTGAAGCTGTTATGTCCGGATTATTGTTTGCCATACAATATTAATGCTATAATTATTATCTATTATGTCAAATATTTATTTTTACAATCCGTATTTTGTAGTTAAATAACTTTCTACACTTTGTCTATTTACATCACTTAATTGAGAATTATAATATATAATTTCTGCTATATCTCCAACTAAAAAATCCGCAGACCCACCTTTACTTGCTCCTATCTCCGTATTTGTATTTGTTGCAACTGAGGTGAGAGATAAATCACCTGATCCCTGTGTTCCATTCTTATATGGAGTAACAGTTATATTTCCACCTGAAATACCAGCACTTTTATAACAAAATTGAGCAAAAGAACCTATCGATAAATTACTTGAACTTGTAGCAATTCCTGTTTTACTAATGGCCATTTGATTTGCATTATCACCACCAAGTGCAACATATCCATTACTGCCTCCGCTTATTTCAGCAAAAAATGCTGGAAAAGATCCCGACGAATAACTCATTGCTACAAACACAGTAAATGCTGAGTTTGCAAATCCTGTCGTAGTAATATCAAGAAAATCCCCCCCATCAAATCTTGCAACTGGTTTTCCATTTTGTATATTTGTTTTATATGTTGGTTTCGCTGCGCCCGTTCCTTGTGTTGCATTGTTGCTCTGTCCAGATGAATCAGTCCAAGTTGTAATAGCGTCATTATCACTAAGAACTAAAGCATCTGCTTTTAACCAAACAATAAGACCAGAAATATCCCCGGGACTAAATACATTTGATGAATAATTGTTGAGTCGAGATTCAAAAAATCTCGTTGTTGGGCTCATTTGATTGAGAGGCATATTTAGTAGATTCCAATTATTTCTACAACATCTGTTCCCGATTCTGTTCTTATCCAACCAATCTCTCTACCACTACTTTCAAATCCAGTTATATTTAAAGTAAGAGATTGATTTGCTGGAATCGTAAAATATTCATTTTGCTCATCAAGCGCATAATAACGAAGAACAGTTGTTGAGGTTCTTGCTTTAATAATTATTGAATTAACTGCATAATCAACAGTCATTCTAATTAAATTTGTTGTAACATTTGATATATTTTTAACCAATACTTCTGCTCCCGATGTTGTTATTGTTGCCATATATTATTACTTTATTGTATTGAATTAATATGTCAATAGTCATGCTGTTTGTATATCGTGACAACCATTATTTATATATGGCTCACCCAGTTTGTTTAGTTTCATGTGATGTGCTATATGACCCTGTATTTGATAAACCTTATAGCCTTTTGCCCTAGCCCTTGTATAAAAATCTACATCTAATCCACCATATTGGTGTGGGCCACGTGATGATACTTCTTCAAAATGAGTTATGACAGATCCATCACCTTGTGGTTTGCGCTTGATTGAGTAACGCACATCAGTTCTAAAATATGGCTTACCTATGGTTTCAAATACCTGTCTATCAACCTTAAGCGCACCTATGCCCGACCACATTATTTCTCCAACTTCATTTTTATGTATTATTCCGTGGGGTGAACCGTTGCGATCATTATACTGAAGTATAGCTATTGACTCATCACAAGTAAGAAGGGCTTTAAATGCTGCGGTGTCTATTACATTATCTTCTTCGATTGATAATATAATCTCTGAGCCCCAGGCAAAAGCACGTTCTAAACAATCATTTTGTGCTTCTGGTATAGGTTTATCATGAGTGGTAAAAAACCTAAATTTATACAGATTACTTAAACTATATATACCCTCTGTTATACTTTCTACCGTACGTGAATGTATAAGTCCTCTTGAAGGCGTGATTATGCCTATATTCATCTTGGCATCTCCCCTCTTATATTTCCTTTATGATCCGTTAACACAACTATTTTTTTTCCGTTATTTTTAACAATCCTACGATTCTTTATATTTTCTATCCATTTTTTTTCATCTCTATACCAAGAAAGTTTCATCCTTTCAAGCTCTGTAAGAGCTTTCCCAATTTTTCTCTTTACCTTATATCTTTCAATACTTTTGGGTGTAGCAACAATCACAGAACCACAATAATAACAATACCACTTTCCTTCAGTATATATCTGCCTACTGTGCACGCAGTTCATACCCATATTATTAACACAGTTTACATATTAACACAAGAAAACCACCCCAAAGGGGTGGCTCTCCTATCTTCTTTACTGCCAATGATGATTTTAATCATCATCAGATCTAAAGTCAACTGCAAAAGTTGATCTATACAACCCAAAACCCCACAATGAATCAGTAGTTGCAAGATTACCGAGGTACTCTTGTTTATATTGAAATTGTGTTCTCGGTTTTAATTGTATACCTAATGCGAAAGCCTCTTTATGAAACACTAAATTGTGTACCACATCACTTGTACCAGCCTCCTCTACAAGATTTGTAGTCATATAAACTTCCAAGTTGTAGATAGTTCCAACTAAACCATTTGGCCCTATTCTTTTAATTACTGATCCACTTCCCGTTGCTAAACCACCGTTAACAACCACAGATGGTTGAATTCCTAGTGAATCAAAGCGTGAAAATTTATCAATTAAACGAATATGTGCAAGACCTGCCGGTTTAATAACAAAAAAGCGGTCTGTTTGAGGTGCATCAGCATCATCAAGATGTTGAATCGAACGAACGATATTTGCATCAGTAATATCAGTTGTTGAATTACCAACATTTTGAGTTAAAGATGAGTAAAGCCCAGCCAAATCAGCGTCTATTTTTTGACCAATAGCATAGCCAGCTTTAGAAGTATATTCTTCTAATATATTATACTTTGCTTGTGCTTTCAGCCTATCTTCAACCAAATAAGATGATTCAAAATGGCGATTAATGTCCATTGTGAATTCTGTCTCGGTTGGAGAGTTTAATGTAACCTGAGTATTGGCGGATTTAGCATATGCACTTAAGTTAGATACTTTAGGTACATGCAATTTATCACCAGCATCTGCTACATCTGAGTCAAAACGTTTAACAAGATTTGCCAATACGAGGGATGCTTGTGTAGCTCGCAATGTTTCTTTTGACCATACCTCCGGCAAAAAAACATCTCCCGTTGTAACAGTCATTTGATTTGTTCCTAGTCCCATTTTTTTTCACCTCCCTTCAATAAATAATACTGCTTCTGAGGTGAAAATCGAGCCTATTTACCTTTGAGGCTTTGTAAGATCTTTTCTCGCTTTTGTTCCCACTCTATATCTGTCATTTCAGATATATCAGTTAGTGATATTTCAGTGTTTGATCCGCCTCTATCTCCTGTTTTAGGTTTCTCGCTTGTAGGTGGTTGTGCCGTTTGTATACGCTTTTTAGCATCTATATCCACTATTGTGTCATAGTGCATTAGTCTATAAGCGCCTTCCAAATTTTTTTCCATGCCATTTCTTTTGGCAAAAGCAAACACCTCATCTGCGATAAACTTAGGTAAACCATTTGATCCATCATATTTTTCATTCATTCGTTGAAATTCGCGCTCTAATCGTAATTGAAAAGATTCATTTTGCAAATCTGCACTTCTTACAAATCCTCGCCTGGCAAGTCCCTTTTCAATGCGTTCTAAAGCTCGTAATTCTTCGTCTGTGAAATCATCATCCCCTGTTTTTTCTTGACGTACAGATATTTTTTCCTGTAAGTCTTGAAGTTGTTTTTCCAGCTCTGGCATTTTTTCGAGTTTAGCTCTCGCCTCCTTCAGTTCTGAATAAACCTCTTTAAATCTGGGGTGATCTGGTGTCAGATTGTCTGATGGATCACTTTTAGCCTCGTTTTTCTGCTCCTCAGCAGTATTAACTTGTTCATCGCTCATGTGTTTCCTTTCCTACGTTTTACACTATTGACGGGTGTGACCCGCGCGGTAAAAGGTATATGAGTTATATTTATAGTTAAACATTTTTTGTTATTGTGTCAAGATCTTTTTTAATCCCAATAACCATTAACACCTATTGATCCCACCATGTTTCCAGATGTTACCGCTGCTGTTACTTGCATTGTACGAATACCTATGTTTAAAAATTCACCAGGATGTATAACTAGGGGTGTAGAAAAAATAGTTGTAGAGTCTCCTGTTCTTGTAGCCACAGTTCCTACAGCTGCTGCTGCACCCATAGCATCCATCGTTGTTAAAGGAACAAGACGAGGAGCTTTCTGCGCTACTGCCGTAGTACCATCAGCATCTGTTGTTGCCATTGAAAGAGCGGTATTTCCTATTGTTGCAAACCAATTAGCAACATACCCTCCTCCAACTAGTACCGTACCAACTACGGTAGGGGAAATATGAATGCTTGTTACGTAAAAGTTTCTTGAGTTGGTTGCTACGCCGACAGCAGTTGGTGTAGCAGGATTTTGATAACCAACTACTAAAAAATTAGATTGAACCGTAGCCGTAATTGTGGTTCCTGTCATCTGATAAAATCCCCCCATTTGAGCTGTAGTATTAAGTACCGATGCTGTATTAGATCCCACTGCTGTAGTTGGAGCTGTAGCAGATGCTGGTAAATTATGTGTTAGTGTTGCTGTAGTTTGAATATCCGGTTGCTGATAATAACTAAGTTTATCCATGGCAGCCATTCTACTTGGGTGAGATTGTTCATCACTACACCCAACCTTAATAATTGAAATCTGAGCTATATCTACAGTTGTAGCAGCAGAAGCTGTTCCGGAGTTAAATACACGAGTTATAAAAGGTAGTGAGGCACCTTTAATCATTCCGTATGTAGTTATTGGTTTAGCAATTCTCGTTTGATAAACACCTTCTATCCAAAATTCTGCATATAACTCTGACAAAATTATCTCAAATTCACGAGCTACGTTATCTGAAAATGGAGTTCCTGAATTTAGGTTGGTGGTTTGAACTCCAGCAGCCCCACCCTCTGAGGTTTCAACTACAGCTAGAAATCCACCAGAAGTTGTCCATCTAAAACCAATAAATTCATTCATTGCGTTTGCTTGACCTGCTGCAAAAAGATAATATCCCAAACCTATATCTACCTGTTTATTGGTTGCAGCACCATTATTATGTCGCATTTGAAACTTAATTTTATAATCATATCCATTTTCAATAGAGATAACCCTATTTGAATAAAGGGAAATTCCCGTAGTTGTTGTGGTTATTGCAGAAGCATTCAAACGCATAAAACCATTGGTTTGAACAGCCTTAGTCATTGTAGTTGCGTTAGTCCCCCACCTGATGGATTGAACTGTAGTTACTGCATTAAAATCCCCATGAAATATTTGTCTTGCCTCTCCTACATATACTTCTCCATCCTCATTAATTCTATTGATTTTACTAACCGAGGCTGTAGGAGAATAAGACCTCTGAACATATCCAGATTGGGTTGCTGTGGTTGGAAGATTAACCTGTAGATTATAGTTACTATCTACGTTAGCTTTTCCTGAAGTAGAAGAACCCGAGTCAATTACTGCCATAGTGATACCCTCCTCTTAATAATTTGCTCTATTACCATATATAGTCTTTATTTTTAAATAGTCAACTGTACGTATAAAATATTTTTCTTCTTCCTACAACTGGACCTGGTGACGGTTTAGCATATAAAGTAAACTGACCTGTACCGGCAAGTGCTGCAAAGGTGATTCCATCCCATGCCCAATCATCACCAACTCTTGATGTAGCAACATTTCCACTTGGGGTAACCATTATTTTATGGGACGAGTTAATAGAGGCATCTGAAACAGTAAATGTCTTATCCCATTGAGGGGTTGAACCGAAATCTATCTCTGCCTCACTCACGGCAAATGTTCCGGCTCCACCTGAAATAGTAACAGTTGTCGTATCTCCAGCTCCCGAAGCCACCACACCTGATCCCACAAAATTAAGAGTTGTAACTGTAGTACTTAATGTACCACCCTCATCTTGAGTCGTTATTGTTCCACCTGATGATGATTGACCAGATATGTTAATTTTCATAAATATTGAACGTCAAACCATACGTCCGCACTCCCTATAGTTTTAGTAGGTCCGGTTGATGAATTACAGACCGTAATACCTGTAGAAAAAAACCTACCAAATTTATCAGCTGAGTAAGAGAAGTTAGAACTAGCAGGAACTGTAAATATAACTACCGGTACAGAAGTATCAGAAGGAACTGACGTTGTATTGTGAACTTGTATAAACTGAGCAGAAGATCGGGAATTATATCCATTTACTGAATATAAAGTTCCTGCACTAGCCTTAACCACCCTGCTCGCTTCATATGCACTACTAGTTGCGTTAGTAGGGGAAAATGTACTGGTTGCATCTGGCATTTCTTTATTTTGAACAAAATTAGTGGTTCCGGGTGTAGTTTGATCTATACCAACTCTACCCACTATGTTTGATCCAGCATTAAGTCCAACTACACCAGTTCCATTAGTGGGAAGCTCAACTCTTAAAGCTCCTGTAGCTGTTCCTGAACCGGTTACTGGAGTTGTTCCATTCCAATCAACAGAAAGTGCTGTTCCATTATCATCAACACTTAAAACACCTGTAGAATTATTTGCAATAGTTACTCGTAAGGCTGTAGCTTCAGTTCCACCACCGATTACATTAAGAGGTGCGGGAACTGATAATACGTCAATTTGTAATTCCCCATCTGAATCTGTTTTTAAGGATTGTGCATTTATTCCATCTTGTCCCATAACTAACATCCCTTGGACTCCAGTAGGATTATTATCTGTGTTCATTCCACTACTCAGACTGGTTGTATCGCCTTGTATGACAAATAGTGTGGCAGTGTTATTTTCTATATTGGCTAATGTATTTGTTTCTGGACCATATATTTGAATTGGTAGAGGCTGATCCTGATTTACTGTAGCAATCTCATGGGTGGTTGGATTAATTTCATATACTATTGCTGTTCCAGTAATAGTTGAGTCTATATCACCTTCTGTATATTGAGTTCCTCCACTAAATGAAGTTATTTGATTACCCGAACCATCTACAATTCCCACCGCCTGAGCATTATAACCTGCCAAAGGTATAACTTCAGCATCTGTTGTTCCATCTGTTAGTCTAACTTTACTTCCAGCTCCTATATTAGCTGTTACTGTTCCTGATACAGGTTGTGTTGCTTGCCAAAACGTTCCAGTTACTGGTACTGATTCTCCATCGAGTGTCACTTTCACATCTGCCGTCTGTCCTGCTCCCCCTGTAACCGTAACCACATCTGTTGATGTTAAATCTCTAATATCAAGATTAGTAGCTTGTACTGTAGTTGTCGGCATAGACACAACATCGACCTGCATTTCTGTACCACTTACAGCTCCAGCAATTGTTCCTAAAGATGTATTTCCAGTTGTTTGTAAAGCGGATGTAGACACTCCTGTAACCGATACAGTTCCATCTACTGTAATTGAGTTACCCGAGTCATTAATACCAACTTCATCCCAAACCCCAGACTGAGTTACTTCAATGGTTCCGGTTACAGTGGTAGTAGGAACTGTTAAAACATCAACTTGTACATGCCTATCAGCATCTACTAGCCCCTTTTTGTCTACATTACCCGAATCTGAATAAGCTGCAGATCCAGCCCCCCCAAAAGATATACTTGATCCGTCTGGATTAACAACGGGAACTCCCCTTATTCCACTTACTGTTGTAGAAACTGTTGGGGTTCCATTGCCACCACCAACGGCCTGGGTTACAATTTGAGTTAATTGTTCTATGAACTTTTCACCATCAGATAATCTAACAGCCAATGGATTTTTAACATTCGAATATACTTTTACCGACTCGAGAAGTTTTTGTACTTTCCTCAACTCCTTATTTATTGATTCGCTATAATCATTCTCAACAACATTAACAATTGGTTTAACTGGATCGACCTTAACAATTGGAGACTCAACTTTAACTTGAGGTGGAGATATATTTATCACAGGCTTATCCAATTTAGCTGTTATCTCTTTGGGTATATTTACTTTAAAATTCCCAAATAGATTAACTAAATTTTGAAGAAGTTTTTTAATATCTTCATAATCTTTTTGAGAAGGAGCGGGATATTTTTTTGCAAAATAATTGTCTATCCTATTAACAAGGCTCGAAAGTTCCTGTTTTTTATCCATATTATCCTAATAATTCTTGGGCTTGTTGTTTAATACCCATTAATTCCTGATCTTGTGGTATGGGTGGAATTTGCTGTGGTGGTTGCTTCATTTGCTCCATTGCTATATCAGCTAAGGACTCCGAGGCTATACGCTCTAATATATCGTTTGTGTTTGGAAATTCTAAGTTCTCAAGTACCACTTTAAGTGGTATGCCGGCGTCTAGTAACTTAAACAGCAAGTCCAGTCTTGCCTCGCGTGTTTCGCCTAGCTGGCTTGTTACTGACACCTTAACCTGATTGTCGGTTAAAATAGCACATGTACCACAATAATCACCGTTGTCTGTTAGCTGTTGTGCTGGAACATCTTTGCCCATAGCCTTATAAGCTCCGCTACCTAGCACCATAAAGGTATCTTCTTCCTCATCTTTAACGCGGTTAGTTAGCATAATGCCATCTTTTTCAAACAGTGAGTACATCTTTAATATCCATTGTGCCTCCATTGCTAATGCGTCCTCAAAGTTGTCACGAAGGTCTGCAATGTTATTTGAGTCGCCATATTGAAGCGCCTCAATACCCTTACCAGAGGTAATGCCGGTTGGCACTCTACCCAGTGAGGCATCTGATTGTCCACCGATTACTTCGATAAACTCGTTAGCAAGCCTAAGTTGTGTTTCTAGTGTTGGTGATATTGGTGGCGGTGGCAACGGAGTGACGTTCTTGCCCTGGTTCTTTTCTATAATTTGACCCATTTGGTTTATGATAATAGACAATCCAGATCCCTTATCTACTAAATACCTACCGTTGTTTACTAAGTGGTTATACTCAAGCAGTTGCATATTAAGCATGTTTAGCATGCGTTGTGGTGCAACAATGTGCTTTAAGTGACCCTCGCCCGTTGCCTCGTTTGGTACTATGTCTGACTTGTAAGATATAAAGGGATACTCATCAAATGGTGTCTCCTCATGGTTTAATATCTTGTTATCCACAAATACACATTTGTTGATAAACCCACCAAACTTATTAGGCTTATATACCCTATACCAGCACTCTTTAATGATTACAGTTTGATCGTCTATCCTTATGCCCGTATTGGTGCTTTCCTGCTCGAAGTTTATCCTAATACCTAGGGCTTTATACTCGTCTGCTGCTAATTCGTTATCTGGTGAAACGCCCTCTGCTTCTTTGCCGTAGCGTTCTTTTAAATAACCCATTGTCCGCTTGACGGTTTTAATAATAAATGGTGCGTCTTCAATCTCATCTTCCTTGTTGCCGCTCCATAAATCCATGGGGTCAACTGACCACCTGATTGATACTTGGTTTTTGGGATCGTAACCCACTTGCCTATAACCCAAGCCATACTTAACACCATAATAAACCCACTCTTTGTTGATTTTTCTATAGTTGTTTAACTGGTTATCACGCTCAAGTATTTTATTAGCGCGCCTTGCATACTGTTTGGCTTCTTCTGAATTATTCTTAGCCTCAACAACAACCATCGGTTTGTGGCGCGTTACAAATCCCCTCACCGCCCTAAACGTAGCATACATTTTATTAATAGGAAATGAAATTTTATCACTTTTTCTCTTAATCTCAACTGTATTGTCTTGATAATTTCCTCTAATGTCTTGATTTCCTCTTAACATTTGATCTATAACAAACCACTCCCAGTGTTTTTTTCTTGAGGATTCTTTAGCTGAATTAAACCAGGCATTTAATGTTGATATCTCTACGTCTGTTTTCATAGATATTTAATATTGATTGGTTTTGTAAAATTTGGAGTAAAATTCTCAAGTTCGGTTGTTTCTACCTCTTCTTTGATATTTATTTGGTTAGGAGTTTCTATGGGCTTTTTTAATATTTCAGTAATTGTTGCTCCTGTTTTTTGTTGAGTAATAAATGTAGCACACATTACAAATGTTACAATTGATAAGCCCAAAGAAAATAATGAAATAGTAACGGCTACCATGTCCATGATTTTATCGTATAGTTATTTATTATTATGTCAATCAATAAAGGTTAGTATCAAATATTGAAAATTCTTTTTCCTTTTCTTTCTGTTCAAACTTTAATTGAAACACTAAAGGCATTCCCGGATTATAGGGTTTAATATCTTGAGGAGGTGTTGTTTTTGAATACAGCATATAACGCATGGTTGCATCTATTAAATGATCGTTAACCTTTCTAACCTCCTCTGGAGCATTTTTAATCCCAACTTGTTTATCTGATTGATCTTTCCATTGATATTGAATGAGTTCATCAACCAACTTGGTACATCTTGGGTGAATATGTATTTTCTTTGCTTGAAACAATTGTCTACCATAGTTAATACTTGCAACCACCTCATTATTAGCCTGACAAATTGGTAATCCCATCTCTATATACTCATCGGCTATAGACCAAACCATTCCATTTTTCTGTTGATTTTTCATCCATCCTGCCGGATCAGCATATCCTACCCATTTTTCCATATCAGCATATTTAAGTAACATTTCTTTTATTTTTTGACAATGGTTTTGTGCTGTATCATTATCCTCTTTATAAACATCCAAAATATATATATTTCCGTTAGACAATATTTTTCCACAACCACAAGCTGTATATCCCCTAACTGCAAAATCTAGGCCAAATATATATTCTGCATGAGAATTAAAATCATGATCAAAATAATCAATGTGTATAGCAGGATCAAACTCTTTATAGATAAGCCCTGTAAATCTTGTGAATTTTGCCAGGTATTCCTGATTAAAATAATCAGTTGTAACTTGTTGTCTAATATTTTCCACCTCTTGACCATTAATATAGGGGTTGTCATAAGTTGTAAAAGTAAATGATTGCCAATCCTTGCTTTGTTTTTCTTTAAGATAAAGTTCGTTAAAATGATTAAATCCTCTTGGTGTAGAAATAAATAAACCCTCTCCTTTTCTAAACAAAAGTGTTGCTTGTAAAATTGCTTCCCATGCGTACTTAAATTTTGACATTGAGGCTACCTCATCCAAAACAATAAGATCAAACTGTTGTCCCCGTGCTGTTTCCACATTTTCAAAACCACGAAGATTTATAGTTGAAAGACCACCATATTGATTATTAATATACAATTCAAGAAGTGTTTCGTTAGGTTTTTTTGTCCACAATGCACGACTTATATCTTTGAGTTGCTCCCATGCAATATTACGAGCCTGATCTCTAGTTGTTGCAAAATATGTAATATTCTGATTATCTTTATAATAAGCTCTACCAAACATTTCCCAAACTGATAAAAATGTTTTTCCCCACTGTCTACCACAATTAACCACCCGATATCTAGCTTTACTCATCGCTACTGTTTGCTGTGTTTTGTGGAATTCCATTAAATACTCCTTGGTTTTCTTAAATTGCAAGTTGGACACAAAATTTGAATATTGGTTATTGTATGTTGTCCACCATTGGATAAAAATTTTATGTGGTCTATGTGGTATTTGTTTCTTACATTTTTTTTACAATACGCACACATATAATCTTGGGAAATAAATATGTTTATTATTGCACTATGTGTTATGGTTCCATCATCAGTATTAAAAATCCTAGCTCTTCTTTTTTCCCTAGCTATATTTAATCGTAGCCTTCCGTTGTTAGATGTTCTATAACTTTTGTGGTATTCTTTATATTTTTCTGGGTTCTTTAGCTTTTGCCTTTTAGCCTTATCCAAATACATTTTACGATTTTTGTCATAATATTTTTTCTGCCACTTGCGAACCCTGCTTTTATTTTTCAGATAATACTTCTGATGTATTGTCAACTCCATATTTTTGATATACCTCATTAGGAACAACAACTACTTCTCCTGTATTATGTATATCCGCTGTTACATTGGGTTTGCCATCAATTCTATCTAAAACCTCTCTAATAAAAGCAAGGTCACCTCCTGCAGCTCCCTTTAAAAGTTTATCGATAATTAACTTTTTAAGTTCTGGTGTACTCTCCAACATTTCTCGCATTACTTCAGTTAAGGCCGTACCCTTTTTTGGTCTACCATTTCTATTTATCCATTCTGGATTAGTATGAAAACCCACCGTTGGTAGACGCTTGTTATCCTCTAGTTTTACTTGTTTATCTACTATATCATCCATAAATACTTCCTAAAATTAAAAAATGTTCTTTTAGAATTATTAATATAAATTCCTAACTCAGATTTTAAATTGATTATTTTTTTATTTTTCTCCATAACTGACTAAACGCTGGTTGCTTTTTCCAACCATAGACTAACTTATCTATATTATAATCCATCTGCCAAATCAGTTCCCATTTTTCATCTAAAATCTCTTTTATTTTCTCCTGATTTATATTATAAACATGGGCTTTATGAGGATGTGTTATTGCGTTATTTATAGCATGAAAATGTGCAAAATAACATCCGTAAACAGAAGTTTTATTAATTTGATTTAAAAACAAAGTAGGAGACTCAAAATGATCTATACAATTTGTAGCTATTATTAAATTAAACCTTCTATAATTTATAAACTCAGCCTGTTCATTTGAACCATTTTCTATGTAAAAATATTTTTTATATTCATTCATCAAAGGATCAAATCTTTCAATCGAACAACCTTCTAGGAGTGTTGACACACCACCCAAAGGACCACATCCCACATCTGCAATCTTCATTTCTTTTGTATCTAACGATCCTTTTCCCCACAAATTCATACATTTTAATATCCACTTGTAACGAATTACCTCACGTTGTGCTTTTTCATTTCTAGCTTTCTCATTTTTGATTAACCACGTTGAGGCTTCTTCAACCTATATTTGATTGTATGATTTTTTTATATTCATATTTTCCCCCCTCTTTATTTGGGTACATATTTACATGTATATGCTCATTATATTCCTGCTTAACAATTGATACATTCCAAAATCCGTTTAAATAACCATGTGGATCTTTGCCCTCACTGGGTACTTGAAAAAAACCAAATGTATCTTCCATAAATTGTATTTTGTGGTCGGGGTGTATGTAGTAAGCTGGGGTTCCGGCCTTTGGTACTTCAATATGAAGAAAGCCTTGTGGTTTTAAAATTCTAAAACACTCGTCAACACATTGAAATAACTCCTCTGGGTAGAAGTGTTCAAAGAGGTGAATAGCGTATATCTCATCAACCGAATTATCATCAAGCGGTATAGGGTCATAACCCAACTTCATGACGATATCAACTCCGGGGAATGGCCTTACGTCTATCCCTATTGAGTCGGGTACTTTTTTCATTCCACAACCTAAATCTAGTTTAACCGTTTTCATAATATGACCCCACTATTTCTCCCCATCTTTTGCCTATATTGGCTATAACTGGTTTGTCCTTTTCATAAAGTAGTGACTCGTTATAATCACCCATTGCTTGCTTTGGTGGCCTAGGATGCCACTGATGAAATATCTCAAGCTCTGGTACTACTATATGTCTTACATGATTTAATCCTAGGCGGTACATTAGGTCGTTATCATCATTTCCCCAATACTTAAATCGTTCATCCCAACCGCCAACATCAATTAGATCTGATCTATAACAACCGCCAACAAACGGGGCTTGTGAATTTTCTATTTTAGTCGATCCTTCTATGCCCTGCCCCTCATGTCTACCGCTATATAACGTTCCGGGAACAACAAAAGCCCGTCTCTCTTTTAAAAAGTCGCGCATGACGGTAATACACTTTGAGATATGCATGACCTCCGGATCATTTATGATGATGATTGGGTTTCTGGCTGTTTTTAACCCTATGTTTTTTGAGATAACACCCGATCTATAAACCTCGTTGTGGGTTTCTATTAACTGATACCTAACCCCTATGGTTAACAAGTAGCTATTCCAGTTCTTCTCAATACCGTCCTCAACCACAACCAGCTCATCACCGTCTATTAATTGATCCTTAATTGTCGGCCATGTACTTAGAAAATACCTTAATCTGTTAAAGCTAGATATTAGTATTGAGACATTCATAGATCATCCTACGTACTCCCTCCTTTGGTTGTACTGTAGGATTCCAGTCGTTTACTTTGCACACCTTTGTTATGTCGCTTATGTATATGCGCTGGTCTGCTGGTCTCTCGTCGAAGTAAGATAGTTCCGCTTTCTTATTAGTTTGTTTCTCTATCTCGTCGATGGCCTCAATAATTGAGAATGTGTTGTCTATGCCACCACCCACGTTATACACACCACCTTGGTACTTTTCTATGTTTTCTAATTGGTCTATGTATAAACTTGCTACATCATCACCCCATAACATATCCCGCACTTGTTTACCGTTGCCATAAATATTGATCTTCCCGTCACCCTTAACTATTTGTTTAATAAAGTGTGATATCCAACCTTGATCCTCAACCCCCTGCTGGTATAGCCCGTAGACACAAGACATGCGGTTTACAACCGTTGGTAGTTTATACATGTGCCAATACTCTTGGTGATACAAGTCGGCAGCAGTTTTAGATACGCCATAAGGTGATTTTGGGTGTTTGCCTTGTGAGTCAATGCTAAACGTTTCTGTTACACCTGAATAGTCGTTCCACTTATAGCGCGTTTCTGTTTGGTACATTCGTATTTCGTTTATTCCGTCGTGGTATACCTTGTTAGTTGAGGCAAATATAACTGGTATATTGCCATTGTTGCGTGCAAACTCAAGTACATGAAGTGCGCCCAAAGCATTGACAGAAAAGTCATATAACGGCCACGACATAGACCACGGGACTCCTGGGTTTCCGGCTAGGTTTATAATTCCGTCTATACCCTTAGGTATCCGTTCAAAATCCTGCTGACTACGTATATCTCCCCGTATATATTCTACTCCGGCTTGAATATTATTTTCAGTTCCCTTTCTAATAAAGGAATCAAACACCACAACCTGATGTCTTTTATTTTTAGCTTCAATTACTATATTCGTACCGATAAATCCAGACCCCCCAAATATCAAAATTTTCATTTTAAATCCTCTTTACTATAACCTCCATCATCAAGCCAAGCCTTGGGTGGTTCCCAATCAACACCCCAAGTTCTATACACCTCACCCGTAGTCTTAACTATATCAATATTGTGCTTAGCGTTTAACCTATCTACACACTCCCTAATAAACTGTGTGCGTTGTGGGTGAATGGGGTGTGGGTTGTGCCACCCCAATAAACCACTATCTAAACTAAATACTGCGCCCGTTTCCCATAGGGTTAAACCAAAGTCCCCATCTTCAACACCTGAAAGCATGGTCTCATCAAAACCACCTGCTTTAAAAAACAACTTGCGCGGTACTCCAAGTGATCCACCAAAGCAAGCAAGCGCAAACCCTAACCCTCTGTTTTTATGAGTGTATGGATGATCTATAAAAGACTGACTGCGTATATCACCATCATAGTCCTCAATTCCCACATACCAGTCGGGCCTATTGCGTGCGTCTAACCATCTTCTCATGTAGTGGTACTGTCCTATTATTACCCTATTTTGATCGTCGTCGTTGTCCTCATGCCAAACATCTACCAACCTTCTTAATCTATCCGGTGGCAACAAGATATCGCTATCTAAAAAGTAGAGCATATCGCTATCTACACTTGAGGCTTTAGCAGCCATATTGCGTGGTATTGAAGCGTTCCACCTCTCTCTTGTGGTTCTATGTATAACCCTCTTGTGTGGTAATTCAGCTGCGTCTAGTAACTCTGATGTACCGTCATTTGAGCAATCATCAACCAAGATAAACTCAACTTCATGTTCGGTTCCATAAATATCCTGCTCCTTTAAACAATATAGTGTTTCTCTAATGTTTTGTACTCTATTCCAAACTGGTACTATTACTGATATTTTCATATTATTTTCTTTGCCCTCCCTGTTGTTACCCATACCATATCATAAAATCTTCTATTATCTAACTCATACTGCAACCGTCCTCTGTCCCTTGATCCAAAGTGGTGATGATATATTTGCGTTTCGCCTGTATACCAAACTTTAAACCCGCGTTCTCTTGCCCTAAGAACAAAGTCGGTATCTTCCCAACCTGTACGGTAATGTTCATCAAGTCCGCCTAGATCGCTGTATAGCTGTCGTCTTATTAGCATACAAGCACCCGTTACACTTGGAACCTCACGTGACTCCTTGACTCTTGGATCGGTATTGGCTATTCCGTTAATATCTCCAACTGGTAACCCTAACTCATAAGGTAAACCGTCTTGAGTAAAGTAAACCCCTGCATGGTGTATGCGTTTATCTTGCATGCGGAATATTGCACATCCAAAGATAGAGTAATCATTTTTACTAGCCATGGTGTCGTACATGGTTTTTATAAACCCCTCCGGGATTTCAATATCGTTGTTTAATAAAAGTGGGTTATGGTTTGATTGTAAAAACATTAAGTTGTTAGCATGGGAGAAGGTGGTGTTGCGTGGTAGCACCATATATTTAATACCGTTATTGGCAAGGTAGTTCTCCGATCCGTCGTTGCAACCGTTGCATGCTACTATTACCTCTCCGCTTATATCGGCTACTTGTTTTTTAAGTTGTGGGATTAGTTTAACGAGGTACTTTAAACCCCCGTCTGTAGTTGGTATCAGGACAGATATCATAAGTTAGAGATAAATTTGAAAATCACAAGTTGGTATTTGGTATGAGAAGTTTTGCTTAAACATTACGCTAGCTGATAAACACTTAGCGTTAGGGAATGAACTCTTTAGCAAGCGTTGCAATGCTGTTTTGGAGGTGTTTAGGTCTACCGGCTCTTTGTAGTAATAGGATATAACCACCTTGTAGGTAAGTATGCCCTCTAAAATTGATAGGCTATCTTTGCCCACCTCGCGCAAGATCATTCTGTTTAAGTTTTCACCTAAAAATTCCTTATCTTCATTAAACCATCTGTAAGGAACAAGAAAAGATATCGCTGGATTATTTGGGTTTGCCACATATATATTTATATGTTAAAGTTTATATATTGTCAACATTTATACACATTATTACAAATAAATAAATTTAACTTATGGAAATTGCAAGTTTATGTATCCTTGCTTATAAAAGGCCTGAGTGGTTAAATGAGTGTTTAGACTCAATTATCAAAACTATAGACTATCCATGTGAAATAATTGTAAATTGTGACGGTGGAGATAGGGATTGTTACAATCTATCCAACCAATATTTATCTCAAGATAAAATATCAAAATTAATAGTTTCTAACGGAAAAAACAGAGGAGTTGGTAGATCATTTTTAAATTGTATTAGTTTGTGTGAAGGTAATTATATATTCAAAATTGATACAGATTTAATTTTTAAAGAGGGTTGGCTATCTAAATCTGTTTTTATTCTAAAAAATTATCCTGTAGGGGCCGTGGGATTATTTGACTACAAAAACTATGATCCCAATGATAACCGATTTATTATTGAAAAAATGTTAACCTCAACGGTTGGTGTTGTTAACGATTTTGTTTCTTCTGTGTATGGATTTACTCGTAAGTCATTAAATGCCTATCCATATAGTGGTGATGATGACGGGTATCACCAAACACTTAAACAACACGGAGATCTTGTTATTACTGTTCCCGATCTTGTTCACAATCGCGGATTTGGTATAGGGAAAAGTGTTTATTTATCTGGAACAATGGATAAACCATATAAAACACCAACCTATTCATCCCCATTGATTTTTCCTAAAATAGCCTGACCGTCATATTGTTCTGTTGGATATATTCTAATGTGTCCAGACGTACATTGGTATCTACAATAACCAATTTTAATCATCAACTTACCACACTCAACTTTTTTAAAGTTACCCTTACGAATCAAAACCAAACTACCCAATCTTGTTACGTTTATTATGTGTCTACAGGTTATACCGGTAAGCATAATTATTTATCCTTTAATAAACCTCCTACAAACCTCCACAAAGTATCCACATTATCATACTCCTGATTTAATAATCCTTGTTCTGTTTTAAAAATCAAGGTAAATGTT
>Ga0224723_1000286_pt1 | contig 35488 bp, 40 predicted proteins | sample Balambano_FR2_Me_FD_161647 | JGI IMG/M metagenome (GOLD analysis project Ga0224723, IMG submission 161647) | Freshwater sediment microbial communities from Lake Towuti, South Sulawesi, Indonesia - Balambano_FR2_MetaG | ecosystem: Environmental > Aquatic > Freshwater > Lake > Sediment | place... | reverse complement strand
CCCTCGCTGGCCGCGGCCAGCGAGGGGGCCGCCGCCGCGGCCGCCGGCCTGACCCGGCGCTTTGATCTATCCGCCGTGTCCGACGCCGCGCAGGTTGAGCGGATACGCCGGCTCGCCGGCGAGACCGGTGCGGCGGCGCCGCTGGCGCGCCTCCAGCTGCGCCTCGAAACCGCCGAGGCGCTGCTGGCAATGGGGCTGGGTGTCGAGGCGCACGGCGTGCTGGCGCTGGCCGCCGCCGAGGACCCGGCGAGCGCGCGCGATCCCCGGCTGGTCGGGCTTGCCGCCATGGCAGCCCTGCTTGCAGGCCGACTGGGCGAAACTGGCGGCCTTGCCGATCCGCGCCTGGATGGCAGCGACGAGGTCGCGCTGTGGCGCGGCGTACGCGCCATTGCCCAGGGCCAGCCGGCGGAGGCGCAGGCGCCGATCCTGGCGGCAACCGCGCCGCTGGTGGCGACCTATGCCGCGCCGTTGCGCCGCCGCCTGGTGCCGCTGCTGGCGGAGGTCATGGCGGAAGGGGGCGAGGCGCTCGCCGCGCAGCTTCTGCTCGACAGCGCGGACGCCGATGCCGAAAGCACGATGCTGGCGCGCGCGCGCATCCTTGAAGCAGGCGGGTCGGTGGATGCGGCGCTGGCGGCTTACGGGCAGGCCGCGCGCGGGCGCGACCGGCAGCAGCGCGCCCGCGCGCTGGCGGCCGGTACGGAGCTGGCGCTGAGCGCCGGCAGGATCGATGCGGCCGAGGCGGCGAAGCGCCTGGATGCCGCGCTGTTCGCCTGGCGTGGCGACGGGTTCGAGATCGCGCAGCGTGGCCGCATCGCCGCGCTCCGCATGCAGGCGGGCGACCCGCGCGGCGCGCTTGCGATGCTGCGCGACACCGCCAGCCTGTTCCCCGACCAGGAAGCCACCATACGCCCGATGCTGGCCGCCGCGTTCGGCACGCTGTTCCGCGACGGTGCTGCCGATGCGCTGCCGCCCGCACAGGCAGTGACACTGTTCGAGGACAATATCGACCTGCTGCCGCCGGGCGCCGAAGGCGAGGCGATGATCACGCGCCTGGCCGAGCGCCTGCTTCAACTTGATCTGCCCGGCCGCGCCGCGGCTCTTGTCGCGCGGGTGATGGAGGCGCAGGGCGAGGGCGAGGCACGCGCCGTGCTGGGTGCGCGGCTGGCGACGATGCGGCTTGCCGATCGCGATCCCCTTGGCGCACGCGCCGCGCTCGCGGCCTCCGCCACCGATGGGTTGCCGCCGTCGCTGGTGCGGGAACGCCGCGCCATCGAGGCGCGGGCGCTGGCCGAAACCGGCGATCCGGCGGGGGCGCTGGCTGTCCTGGGTGAACAGGCCGATGCGCCGGCGCTGGAACTGCGCGCGGCGATCGCGGTCTCGGCCGGCGATTGGCCGGCGGCCGTGCCGCCGCTGGCGAGCCTTGTTGCTTCCACGCTGCCGCCGCCCGGCCAAGCGCTTGATCCGACGCAGCGGCGCACGCTGCTGCGGCTTGCCACCGCCGCCGCGCTTGCCGGCCAGACCGAGCTGCTGGCGCGCCTTGCCCGTGAGCGCGGCGAGACCATGCGCGAAGGCCCGCTGTCGGAGCCGTTCCGCCTGTTGACCGCCGATCCGGTGCGCGGTGCTGCCGATCTGCCGCGCCTTGCCGCGGAGCTTCAGCTGGCGCGCGGCCTGCCGCAGGCGCTGGCCGCGATCGCCCCGGCCGAGCCACGCCGCTAGGCTTGGCGCAACGCTTTCCTGCGCCCGGCGCAGGCGCGCGCGGGAATTTTCACTTGCGCCCTACCCCCCCTTGCCCCATATGCGCCGCTCCTTTGACCGCGCATGCGCAAGGTCATCTGCTGGAAGGGAACAGGGGGTTTGCCATGACCGCTCTTGCCCGACTGGGGATGGTCTCGGAACTTCCCCCGAGCGACGCCCAGACGTTGGCTGATCAGGCTCCGCTCGTGATCGGAGAGGAGCCGAAGGACTATTTCGTCACGCGCGATGGCGTGAAGTTTGCCGGCATGCACGTGCTGGTCGATCTTTGGGGCGCATCGCGGCTCGATGATCCCGATCACATCGACCGCGCGCTGCGCGACGGCGCGATTGCGGCCGGGGCGACGATCCTGCACGGGCACTTCCATCATTTCTCGCCGAACGGGGGCGTTTCGGGCGTGCTGGTGCTGGCGGAGAGCCACATCAGCATCCACACTTGGCCCGAGCGCGATTATGCCGCGATCGACATCTTCATGTGCGGGGCGTGCAATCCGTATGATGCGATTGCCGCGATCAAGGCCGCGTTCCGACCTCAGTCGGTGCAGCTCGCCGAGCACAAGCGCGGGCTGGTCGGGTAGCGCGGCACCACCCCCTTCCCTGTCCCTCCCCCGCTCCGCGGGAGAGGGGGCGGTACGGCACTCTCCGTGGACCGTCCCCTCTCCCGCGGAGCGGGGGAGGGACAGGGAAGGGGGTGGTGCCGCAAGCGGAAGCTTCCCATGACCGACATCTGGCTGAACGAAACGCTCTACCGCGACTGGGGCCAGCGCTTCCGCGTGGTGCGCGAGCTTGCGCGGGCGCGCAGCCAGTTCCAGGACATCGTGGTGATCGAAACCGCGACCCACGGCCGGGTGCTGGTGCTGGACGGCGTGATCCAGATTTCCGAGGCCGACGAGTTCGTCTATCAGGAAATGATCGCGCACGTGCCGCTGCTGGCGCATGGCGAAGCCCGGCGTGTGCTGATCATCGGCGCCGGCGATGGCGGCGTGCTGCGGCGCGTGCTGCAGCACAAAGGCGTCGAGCAGGCCGTGATGGTGGAGATCGACGCGGAGGTTATCCGCCTGTCGCGCCATTACCTGCCCGGCATCTCGGGCGATGCCTGGAACGATCCTCGGGCCCGCGTGATCGTGGGCGACGGCATCGCCCACGTGCGCGACGCGGCGGCTGGCGCCTATGACGTGATCATCGTGGACAGCACCGATCCGGCGGGCCCCGGCGAGGTGCTGTTCACCGACGAATTCTACCAAAGCTGCGCGCGGGCACTGTCGCCGCGCGGCATCCTGGTGAATCAGTGCGGCGTGCCGTTCATGCAGGCCGACGAGCTGCGCGAGACCAGTGCGCGGCGCCGGAAGTTCTTCAGCGACGTGTCCGCCTTTGTCGCCGCCGTGCCGACCTATGTCGGCGGCTTCATGACGCTGGGCTTTTCCGGGCGCGATCCAGCCCAGCGCGCGCTGCCGACGGAAGAAATCCGGCGTCGGGCCGAAGCGGCAGGCATACTTGGCACCACCCGCTACTGGACGCCGGAGCTGCACGCGGCATCGTTCCACCTGCCGCCCTACATCACCACGCACCTCGGGGCGTAGCGGATCGCGCCAAGGTCGCAGCAACGGCGGAGGGGCGCACAGTTGCCGCTCCGCCTCGTTGCCCGGTGCGACCGCTTCCGGGGCGGCGGTAACGGCGGCGCCCGGCCCGGCCTGTCAAATCACCCGCGCGGCGCCGTCCAGGGCGAGCCGGCAGCGGCGAGCGGGCGCAGTTTCACCGCCGTGCCGCTGGCCGTGACCATCAACATGCTGCCGTTGCTGCCGACGGTCTCGTAGTCGATGTCGATCCCCACCACCGCATCGGCCCCCGCCTCCTCAGCCTGCGCCAGCAGATCGGAAAGCGCGGCATCGCGCGCGCCGGTCATTTCCTTCTCGTAGCTGCCCGACCGGCCGCCGACGATGTCGCGGATCGAGGCGAACATGTCGCGGAACACGTTCACGCCGACGATCGCGTCGCCGAACACGACGCCCAGATAGGTCTCGATCTCGCGGCCTTCGATCCGGCTGGTGGTGGTGAAGATCATGGCGGCCCCTTGGTGAGCAGTGCGGGGCCGCACGCTATCCCGGCAGAAAGCCCTGCGCGAGGCTGCCGGAGACCAGCCGCCAGCCATCGACCAGCACGAAGAACACCAGCTTGAAGGGCAGCGCGATGGTCACGGGCGGCAGCATCATCATGCCCATGCTCATCAGCACGCTGGCCACCACCATGTCGATCACCAGGAAGGGCACATACAGCATGAACCCGATCTCGAACGCGCGGCGCAGTTCGCCGACGACGAAGGCCGGGATCAGCGCGCGCCAGGGCGCCTGGTCGGGCGTGGGGGGTGGCGGCAGGGCGGCAAGATCAAGGAACAGCGACAGGTCCGACCCGCGCAGGTTGGCCAGCATGAATTTGCGGAACGGCTCGGCGGCCAGCCGCAGCGCCTCGAGCTCCGGCAATCGGCCATTGCCCATGGGCTCGATGCCCTGCACCCAGGCCTGCTCCAGCGCCGGCTGCATGATGAAGAAGGTGAGGAACAGCGCCAGCCCGATCAGCACGGTGTTGGGCGGCACGCCCTGCGCGCCGATCGCGCTGCGCAACAGCGCCAGCACGATGATGATGCGGGCGAAGGCGGTCATCATCACCAGCAGGCTTGGCGCTGCCGCCAGGAAACCAATCAGCGCGGTGAGCTGGAAGATGCGCGCGGCGGCCGGGCCGTCGGCGGTTTCGCCCAGGTCGATGTTGATCTGCTGCGCGGCGGCCGTGCCGGCGGCCAGCGTCAGGGCGATGGCGATGGCGATCGTTCGCATCATGCCAGGTCGTCCACCGCCGTGCTGGGCGGGCGAGGGCCATGGTGCATCGCCTGGGTGGGCAGCCAGCCTACCACCGTATCGGTCGGGCCGCCGACCAGCAGCAGCACCTCGCGCCCGTCGCAGCGGGCCAGCACCAGGCGCCGGCGCGGATCGATGGCGGCGGCCTCGATGACGGCAATCCTGCGGCCGGGGCGCATGGCGGGGTCGATGCCGAACGAGCGGATCACCTTGGGTAGCAGCAGCAGTGCGGCACAGATGCCGGCAAGCACCAGGCCCGCCAGCAGCAGCGATTGGGTTTCCATCGGCGGCCTTCTGCCGTCGGTCGTATCGGCGGATCAGGCGGCGGCTGGGCCGGGCATCCGCGCCGCGAGATCGGTCTCCAGCGCCTCGACTTCGCGCAGCAGGCCTTCCAGCGCGGGCCGCAGCAGCACGCCCTCGTCACGCGGCAGCGCGACCGTCTCGGCACACAGGTCGCCGACCTCGCGCTCGACCCCGGCGAGGTCGATGCGGTGGCCCGAGGCGACAAGGGCCCGCGCCAGGATCAGCGTGGCCGCCATGGTCTCCACGATCATCGCCGTTGCCTCCAGCCCATGTGCTTGCGGCTGGCCACCCGGCGCACGCCAATCCGGCCGATCGCTCACCCTGTCCTCCTTGGACTTGCCGCCTGCCGGACCATTCTGCCCGGAAGCGGTTTGGAAAGGGTGAACGCCATTGCAGGGGGCAGGGGGCAGGGGTCAGGGGTCAGACAGGGAGGAAAGCGGGCGACCAACGCCGCCTGGTGTCAGCCCTGCCTTGTCTGACCCCTGCCCCCTGCCCCCTGACGCCTGATCAGTCGTCGCCGCGGCCCATCCGTTCGGCGCGGATGCGTTCGTGCAGTTCGCGGCGCAGCACGCTGACGCCTTCGGGGAAGGTGAAGCCGAGCTTGATGGTCTTGCCACGCACCTCGACGACGACGATCTCGATCTTGTCGTCGATGATGATCGATTCGCCTGCCTTCCTGGTCAGGTAGAGCATCCCGAAATTCTCCCCCCGTGCCCGCACCGGGCACGCCGCGTGACTGTCCGAATGCGGACTCGATCCCTGGCCTCAACCTGACGCTGGTGACGGCTCCTTTACGGCCCGTTCACGACTTTGCGAGCATCTTGGGCCGAAGTGTGGAGCGCTTGCAACTGGCAGCGCACGAAACAGGCGATAAGGAGACGCTGGCATGGATCCGGGGCGCCTGGCGCTGTTCCGTCTGGCGGAACAGCGTCTGCAGTGGCTGGATCAGCGCCAGAAGGTGCTGGCCCAGAACATCGCCAATGCCGACACGCCTGGCTATGCGGCCCGCGAGATCGCCCCTTTCGCCGCCCGCCTGGCCCACGCGGCCGGCGTGCCCGCGCGCACCCAGGCGGGCCACATGGCGGGCTACGGGGCCGGCAGCGGCGGCGGCACGCCAGAAGCGCGCGTGCAGCGCCATCGGCACGAAACCACGCTGGACGGCAACCGTGTCGTGCTGGACGAACAGCTGATGCGCGTTTCCGACACCGAGATTCATCAGGGGCTAACCTCCTCCCTCTACAGGAAATATCTGGGCCTGTTCCGCACCGCCCTCGGCCGCTCGGGCTGAGGCGGCCGCGGCGCCGGCAGCCGGGCGGCACGGCCCGGCGGGACCCCCAACACGCGCTGCGGCCAGGACGGCAGGCGCAGGAGGCGAGCCACGATGGAACTCTTCCGCGCCATGAACATCTCGGCGGCCGGGATGGATGCGCAGACCACGCGCCTGCGCGTGGTGGCCGAGAACCTGGCCAACCGCGACACCACCGGCGATTCGCCGGGGGCCGAGCCCTATCGCCGCAAGACGGTGTCGTTCGAGAATCGCCTGGACCGCGCGCTGGGCCTGGAACGCGTGCGGGTGAAGAAGGTCGAGCCGGACATGAGCGCCCTGCCGCAGCGGTTCGAACCGAGCCACCCGGCGGCGGACGAGCGCGGCTACATCCGCGCGCCCAACGTCAATTCCTTCATCGAGATGATGGACATGCGCGAGGCCCAGCGCAGCTACAGCGCCAACCTGGCGGTGCTGGAAGTGACGAAGGGCATGCTTCAGCGCGCCATCGACATCCTGCGCTGAGCCCGTCGGGAGGATCCTCATGCCGCTGACGTCACCCATTGCCGCCACGGCCGCCTATCGCGCCAGCGCCGGCCAAGCCTCACCCGCCGCGGCAGGCGCCGCGGGGGAGGGTGGTTTCGCCCAGGCGCTGAGCCGCGCGGCCGAGAACACCATCGAGACGATGCACGCCGCCGACCAGGCGGCCGAGGCCGGCATCATGGGCAACGCCAGCGCCACCGAGGTGGTGATGGCGGTCGCCCGCGCCGAACTCGCGCTGCAGACCACGGTCGCGATCCGCGACCGCGTGGTGCAGGCCTATCAGGACGTGATGCGGATGCCGATCTAGCGCGGGCCCGATCCCGCGCCGCTTCCAGAAGGGAAGGCCCGGTTCGACGTGTCGGAACTCGATGTGATCCAGCTGGGGCGCGAAGGCGTCTGGGTGGCGGTGAAACTCGGCGGGCCGATGCTGGCGGCCGCGATGGCGGTCGGCCTGCTGGTGGCGCTGTTCCAGGCGCTGACGCAGCTGAACGAAGCCACGCTCACCTTCGTGCCGAAAATCCTCGCCGTCGCGCTGGTGGCGGTGCTGACCGCGCCGTTCATGGTGGCCACCCTTGATGGTTTTGCGCGCGAGCTGTTCGACCGGATGATCGCGGTCGGCCAGGGCGGCGGCGGATAGACGATGCCGCTGCCCGATTTCCTCGCAGGCCAGGCCTTCGCCTTCATGCTGCTGCTGTGCCGGGCAGGGGCGGCGCTGATGAGCGCGCCGGGCTGGGGCGAGCAGGATCTGCCGCAGACCGTGCGGCTTGGCTTCGCGCTGGCCTTCACGCTGCTGCTGCTGCCCGCGCTGGCGGCACTGCTGCCGCCGCCGCCCGAGTCCGTCGGCGCCGCGGCGGGGCTGATCGCGGTGGAAACCGGCGCCGGCCTGCTGCTGGGCACGGCGGCGCGCCTGTTCGCCCTGGCGCTGCCCGTTGCCGGCCAGATCATCGCGCTGTCGCTGGGCATTTCGAACGCGATCGTCTTCGACCCGATCCTGGCGGGGCAGGGGGGCGTGCTGAGCCGGCTGTTCGGGCTGCTGGCGGCGGTGCTGGTGTTCGCCACCGACCTTTGGCTGCTGCCGCTGGCCGCGATCGCGGGCAGCTACCGCCTGCTGCCGGCGGGCCTTGCGTTCCCGGCGGGCGATGCCGCGCAGCTGATCACCCAGGCCGTCGCTGGCGGTTTCGTGCTGGCGATCCAGCTTTCGGCGCCGTTCATCCTTGCCGCCCTGTTGTTCAACGGCGCGCTGGGGCTGCTGGCCAGGCTTGTGCCGCAGCTCCAGGTATTTTTCGTCGCCTTGCCCATCCAGGTGCTGGGCGGCCTTGTGCTGCTGGCGCTGCTGGTCGGCGGCATCGCGGCCGCCTGGGTCGGGGCGGCGCGCGCCGCACTCACCGCCATGCTGCCAACGGGCTGAGCAGGCATGGCCGGGCCGGAGACCGATCAGGACGACCGCACGGAAGCGCCGACACAACGGCGGCTCGACAAGGCGCGCGAGCAGGGGCAGGCGCCGGTTTCGCAGGAGCTCGCTGGATTTGCCGGGCTGCTTGGCGCGGCGCTGGCACTGGTCACGCTGGTGCCGCCGGCCACGCACCGGCTGGCCGCCAGTCTCGCCGGCTGGTTCAGCGCGCCGGCCATCGATCGCACGCCGGCGATGCTGGCGCTGGCGGGCGAGACAGCTTGGCGCGCGCTGCTGCTGGTCGGCAGCGTCGCGGCGATCGTGGCGGTTGCGGCCTTGGCGGCGCACCTGCTGCAGACCGGGCTGCTGGTCTCCACGCAACAGCTGCGGCCGCGCTGGTCGAAGATTTCGCCGGCAGCGGGGCTGAAGCGGCTGGTCTCGCTCGAAGCGCTGTTCAACTTCCTCAAGAGCGTGCTGAAACTCGCCGTGCTGGGGGGCGTTGCGTGGCACGTGCTGGCCGGCGACCTGGCGCAGCTGGCCGCCATGGCGGAGCGTCCGCCCGAGACGATCCTGCGCGCCGCACTCGAGCCGTTCATGCGCGTGCTGGCGGCCGTGCTGATGGCGCTGGCCGTGCTGACCGCGCTCGACCTCCTTGTCACGCGGCTTCGCTTCACCCGCCAGATGCGGATGAGCCGGCAGGACCTGCGCGACGAGCACAAGGAGGCCGAGGGCGATCCGCACCTGAAGGCGAAACTGCGCCGCATCCGCGAACAGCGCGCGCGCCAGCGGATGATGGCCGAGGTGAAGAACGCCGCGGTGGTCATCACCAACCCCACGCACTATGCCGTGGCGCTGGCCTATGACCGCGCGAAGGATGCTGCCCCGCGCGTGGTGGCGAAGGGGGCCGATGCGGTGGCCGCGCGCATTCGCGCCGAGGCCGATAAATATCGCGTGCCTTTGTACCGAAACCCGCCTTTGGCGCGCGCGCTGTTTACCATTGACCTTGGCCGCGTCGTGCCGCCCGACCAGTATCAGGCCGTGGCTGAGGTGATCGCCTATGTCTGGCGCCTGAAGTCCCGCGCGGGCGCGGTGCACTGACCAATGGCCGACGGCACCCCGCTTCCCGGCATGCTGCACCGGTTGCTCGCGCCCGATGGCGGGCCATGGCGCGAACTGTTCGAAATCGGGCCGTGGGGTGCGGCGCTGCTGGACCGGAACGGCCGCATCCTGTTGGCGAATGCCGCGCTTGCGGCGCTGGTAGGCGTGGATGCCAAGGGCCGCCTTGTCGATCTCGACTTCGCCGAGCTGTTCGCGCCCGCCCAGGCAGCGCAGCTTGGCAGGGCGCTGGCGCGCGCGCTGGCCGGCACGGATGGCGAACCGGCCGAGCCGGTGATTGCCGACCTGCCGCCCACGCCCGCCGGCGAACCGCAGGCGGCGGCGATGATCTCCTTCACCGCGATCGCCGAGCCTGATGGCCGCCCGCCCGAAGGAGTCGTGGTGCGGGTGGTGGACGTGACGGTGCAGCGCCGGCTGGAACAGCAGCTGGCGCACGGGCAGAAGATGCAGGCGATCGGCGAACTGGCCGGCAAAGTCGCGCACGACTTCAACAACCTGCTGACCATCACGCTTCTGAGCGTGGGTACGGCGCTGACCCGCGCCGGCGTGCCCGCCGACCTTGCCCACGACCTTGGCGTGATCCGCCGCGCCAGCGAACGGGGTACCGAGCTGGTCAGCAAACTGCTGGCATTCGGCCGCAAGCAGCCGATGCAGGCGCGCCTGATCGTGCTGAACGAGGCCATCGAGGATGTGGCCATGCTGGTGCGCACACTATTGAGCCCGCGCTGTGCCGTGGTGCTCGATCTCGATCCGCCGCGGCGGGTGGTCCGCATCGACTACACCCAGTTCGTACAGGTCATCATCAACCTTGCCGTCAACGCCCGCGATGCGATGCCGAAGGGCGGGCGGTTCACAATGCGCACCGGCCAGGTCAATCTGTTCCGCCCGCTGATCCGTGGCAGCGAGACGATCCCGCCGGGCCGTTATGCCATGGTCGAGGCAGCCGATACCGGCAACGGCATTCCGCAATCCCATCTCGACCGCATTTTCGAGCCGTTCTTCACCACCAAGAAGGACTCGGGCGGCACCGGCCTTGGCCTTTCCACGGTCTGGGGCATCGTGCGGCAGATGGAAGGCTTCGTCACCGTGGACAGCACGCCGGGCGAGGGCACGACCTTCCGCGTCTATCTGCCGCGCGTTGATGCCCCCGACGAGGCCGACATCAGGCAGATCGCGCCCACGCCCATCGCGCTGCCGTCGTACAACGCCGGCGCACCGCCGGCGCGCGGTGCACTGCTGCTGTCCGAGGACGAAGACATGATCCGCGTGCTGGCCGCCGGCGTGCTGGCCGGCGACGGCTGGGAGGTGATCCAGGCCAGCAGCGGCGACGAGGCGCTTGAAGTCATCGCCAATCGGCAGGCACCGCTCGCCGCGCTGATCACCGACATGGTCATGCCAGGCGCCGACGGCGAGGCCGTGGTGCATGCGGCGCGCGCCCGCTGGCCGGGCCTGCCCGTCATGGTGACTTCGGGCTACGCCGAGTCGCTGGGCGGCGAGGGGCTGGATCGCCTGGGCGTGGCGTGGCTGGCCAAGCCCTACAACATGTCGGGCCTGGTGCGCGCCGCCGCCCGCCTGGTGGCCGGCGAGGGCGTAGCGATGCAGCGTGACGCCGATTAACCCTTCGTATTGTCTGGCATACCGGCGCGTGGGATAAGGTTTTCCGCGCGAGACTCGGTCGGTTGCCGCAACGCCCGGTTGAGATGCGCGTGCCAGGACGGTTCAGTTACGAAAGGGATGCCCGCGATGGACAAGGGCAAGGCGCTGGACGCCGCACTCAGCCAGATCGAACGCGCCTTCGGCAAGGGTTCGATTATGAAGCTCGGCGCCAAGGGGGCGGCCGATGATGTCGAGGTGATTTCGACCGGTTCGCTGGGCCTCGATCTGGCGCTGGGCATCGGCGGCATGCCGCGCGGGCGGATCGTGGAAATCTACGGGCCGGAAAGCTCGGGCAAGACCACGCTGGCGCTGCACGTGCTGGCCGAGGCGCAGAAGCGCGGCGGCACCTGTGCCTTCATCGATGCCGAGCATGCGCTCGATCCGACCTATGCGCGCAAACTGGGCGTCGATGTGGACAACCTGCTGATCAGCCAGCCCGACGCTGGCGAGCAGGCGCTGGAGATCGCCGACACGCTGGTGCGCAGCGGCGCGGTGGATGTGCTGGTGGTGGACAGCGTCGCCGCCCTGGTGCCGCGCGCCGAGCTGGAGGGCGAGATGGGCGACAGCCATGTCGGCCTGCATGCGCGGCTGATGAGTCAGGCGCTGAGGAAACTGACTGGCAGCGTCTCCAAGTCGAACACGCTGCTGATCTTCCTGAACCAGATCCGGCTGAAGATCGGCATCATGTTCGGCAATCCGGAAACCACCACCGGCGGCAACGCGCTGAAGTTCTATGCCTCGATCCGACTGGAGATTCGTCGCACCGGGTCGATCAAGGAACGCGAGGACGTGGTCGGCAACACCACGCGGGTGAAGGTGGTGAAGAACAAGATGGCGCCGCCGTTCCGCCAGGTGGAATTCGACATCATGTACGGCGAGGGCATTTCCAAGGTCGGCGAGCTGGTCGATCTGGGCGTCAAGGCCGGCATCGTCGAGAAGTCGGGTGCCTGGTTCAGTTTCGACTCCCAGCGCATCGGCCAGGGGCGGGAGAACGCCAAGAGTTTCCTGCGCAACAACGCTGCCGTTGCCGACACCATCGAACAGAAGATCCGTGCGCAGGCGGGCGTCGTGACGAACGCGATGATGATCGGGCCGGACGACACGGCCGAGGCCGCTGAGTAGCCGCACCGTTCTGTCGGATGCCGATGCCGCGCTGGTTGAGGCCGCGCGCGCGGCAATCCGTGCGCATTATCGCTACGGGTTCCACACGGTGGCCGCGGCGCTGCGCACCAGGTCGGGCCGCGTGTTCAGCGCGGTGAACCTGGATGCCACGGTCGGCCGCATGGCGGTCTGCGCCGAGCCGATCGCGCTGGGCCAAGCCATCATGGCGGGCGAGCGCCAGTTCGACTGCATCGTTGCCGTGCGCCAACCGCGCCCCGGCGAGGTGCCGCAGGACATCGCCGTGGTCTCGCCCTGCGGCGGCTGCCGCGAGCTGCTGTATGACCACGCCCGTGACATCGCGGTGATCGTGCCCGGTGCAACCGGAGCGCACCGCGTGGCGTTGCGAGACCTGCTGCCGCTGCCGTATCGCCGCTGACGCTCGCTCCTGTGCTAAGCTGCATGCGGGACGGAAATCAGCCACATACGGAGCCGACATGCGCGTCGCGATCACGCACCGCACCACCTATCGCTACAACAACCCGGTGCGCTTCACCCGCCACCAGCTGATGACGCGCCCGCGCGACAGCCACGACATGCGGCTGATCGACGCCACCCTCGCCACCACGCCACCGGCGAAGCTGAGCTGGAAGCACGACGTGTTCGGCAACTCGATCGGGATCGCCACCTTTGACGAGCCCTCGAACGTACTGGAGTTCGTCAGCCGCATCGACATTGATCACTTTCCGGCCGCGAGCGCGGAGCTCGCCCGACTGATTGAGCCCTATGCCGTCAGCCTGCCTTTCGCCTACCAGGCCGAGGAGGTGGGCGACCTGGGCCGGTTCCTGGAACGCAACTATCCCGATCCCGAGCGCAAGGTGGATGCCTGGGTCAAGACGGTCCTGGCGGAGAGCGGCACCAGCACGGCCAGTTTCCTGCGCGTGCTGACGTCAGCGATCAAGGAGCGCTTCACCTATGCCTCGCGCGTCAGCGAGGGCACGAACGATCCGGTCAAGACGCTGGAGACGAAGGAAGGGGCGTGTCGCGATTTCGCGCTGCTGATGATGGAAGCTGTGCGGGCACTCGGCCTCGCGTCGCGCTTCGTCACCGGCTACCTGTACGATTCGAAACTCGCCAACAGCAGCGAGCCGGTGGTCGGCGGCGGCGCGACGCACGCCTGGTGCGACATCTACATTCCCGGTGTCGGCTGGGTGGAGTTCGACCCGACCAACGCGCTGGCCGGCGGGCAGAACCTGGTGCGCGTGGCCACCGTTCGCGCACCTGAACAGGCGATTCCGATCAGCGGCGGCTATATCGGCGCGGCGAACGACTTCGCCGGGCTGGAGGTGGATGTGCAGGTGGCGGTGGGCGACGGGGTTGTTGCGGCGCAGGAGTCAGCGGCGCCGGTTGCGGCGGGGTGAAGCCGGCCGTTTGCGCGCAGGCTTCGTCGGCGCCCCGGTTCGAGGCACGAGAAAGTCGATGTTGACGCGCAAGGCATCGGCCAGTTTGCGCAGGGTGGCCGGACTGCCCCGACGCACGCCCTGCTCGATCTGGGCGAGATAGGCGGGAACGATGCCGGCGGCCTTGGCAAGGTCGGCCTGCGTCATCTCGCGATGGTCGCGGAACACCTTGACCGGGTGTTCGGCGTCGAGGCGTGTGACCAGTTCCAGCGGAAAGGTTTCTTCGCCTGCTGCCAGGCTGGCCATGCCTTCGCGGAACAAAGCCTCGTCGGTCGTTTCGGCAAGGTCAGCGAGCCGCGATAGCCGCAGCCATTCCTTCCAGGGCACCACGGCAAACAGCGGCTTGCCATCACGCTCGATCACTTGAGGCTTCATGGTTCTGCCCTTCCTAACGATAGGCGTCGCCACGCGGGGCGATGCGGATCACGACGACGACCAACCTCCCTTGATCCAGGCGATAGATCACGCGCCAGTCACCGACCCGGAGGCGAAACCCTGGTTCGCCCTGCAGCACACGGACATTGTTGTTCGGCGCTGAAGGATCTGCGGCCAAGCGGTCGAGCTTAGCCAGAATTGTTGCCTTGACGTTGCGTGGCATGCGCTGGAGCGTTGCCAACGCTTGCTCGCTAAACTCCACACGCCACACCATATCACTGTAGCGATCTGACAGGATATGTGCAAGCCAATCGCTATAGTATGCCCCGCAGAACCAGCGGCGCCATGGCCGCCGCCACCCCCGCATCCCCCGGCAACGCATCGCGCGGGAACAGCCGCGTCACGTGGCCCATCTTGCGGCCGGGCCGCGCTTCCGCCTTGCCGTAATGGTGGGCGGAAAGGCCCGGCGTAGCCACGATCGCCGGCCACAACGCCATGTCGCCCGGCCCGATCAGGTTGACCATCACCGCATCGGCGTGCCGGCGCGCGTCGCCTAGCGGCAGGCCGGCGACCGCGCGGATGTGCTGCTCGAACTGGCTGGCGAAGCAGGCCTCGATGGTCCAATGGCCGGAATTGTGCGGGCGCGGCGCGATCTCGTTGGCCAGCACGCGGCCGTCGCGATTGACGAAGAATTCCACGCACAGCAGCCCCACCAGCTCCAGCGCCTCAGCGACACGGATGGCGGCAGCTCGTGCATCGCCGGCGATCGCGGGGTCGATGCGCGCGGGCGCGAAGGTCGCGTGCAGGATGTGGTCGTGGTGGCGGTTCTCCACCGTGTCGAACGCCGCCACGTCACCGTCCGCGCCACGCGCGACCACCACCGAGAGCTCGCAGGCGAAATCGACGAATCTCTCCAGCACCAGCGGCTTCGGGCCGAGCCGCGCGAAGGCGGGCGCAACATCCGATGGCTCGCGCAGCTTCGCCTGCCCCTTGCCGTCATAGCCCAGGCGCGAGCTCTTCAGCACGGCGGGCAGGCCGAGTTTTGCGACTGCCGCGACAAGATCGGCTTCGGTTTCGATCATGGCCCAGGGTGCGATGCGCACCTTGGCGGACTCCAGAAAGCGCTTCTCCGCCATCCGGTCCTGGCTGGTGCGCAGCACCGACGGCGCCGGCCGAACCGGCAAGACCGATTGCAGCAGGTCAAGGCCGGCGGCCGAGACGTTTTCGAACTCGAACGTCACCACATCGACGCTGGCGGCGAAGGTCCTCAGCGCATCGATGTCGTCATAGGCGGCCACGGTCGCGCGGGCGGCGACCTGCGCGGCCGGCGCATCGTGGTCGGGGCCGAACACATGAACCCGGAAGCCCAGCCGGGCGGCGGCCATCGCGCTCATCCGCCCCAGCTGCCCGTTGCCGACGATGCCGATGACGGCACCGGGCGCCAGCGCGCCGGCGCGATCAGCCATGGCGATCAGGCATCGGGCGCTTCGCCGACCGCTTCCGTCTGCCGCGCGCGCCACGCATCCAGCCGCGCGGCCAAAGCATCGTCCGACAGCGCCAGGATCGCCGCGGCCAGCAGCGCGGCATTCACCGCGCCAGCCCGCCCGATCGCCAGCGTGCCGACCGGAATGCCCGCCGGCATCTGCACGATCGACAGCAGCGAATCCTGGCCGCGCAGCGCGTGGCTTTCCACCGGCACGCCAAGCACGGGCAGGGGAGTGAGACTGGCGGCCATGCCGGGCAGGTGGGCAGCACCGCCGGCCCCGGCGATGATCACGCGCAGGCCGCGTGTCCTTGCTCCCTTGGCGTAGGCATACAGCCGATCCGGCGTGCGGTGCGCGGAGACGATCCTGACCTCATGCGCCACCTCCAGCGCCCGAAGCGTCTCCGCTGTGTGCCGCATCGTCTCGAAATCCGATTTCGAGCCCATGATCACGCCCACCAGGGGCGCCGCCGAGTCGCTCATCCCATCACGCGATGATGTCGGGCAGCATGCGGCTTTCGATCCAGGCGATCTCGTCCTTCAGTTTCAGTTTGCGCTTCTTCAGGCGCTGGATGTGCAGCTGGTCGGTGATGGCGTGGTCGGACAGCCGGGCGATCGCGGTATCCAGGTCGCGATGTTCCGACAGCAGCTGGAACAGCCTTGCCTCTAGGGCGGCGAGATCCTCTTCCATCCCCCTCAACCGAAACGCTGGCACTGGTTCATGGCGCACGGGCACACTAGCCAAAGTTGCACGAACGGTGGAGTCGCGAATGCCCAGGATCGGCGTAATGACCACGGGCGGCGACTGCGCCGGGCTGAATGCGGCGATCCGCGCCGTGGTCGCCGCCTGTGCCCGCCAGGGGGCCGAGGTGCTGGGTATCCTGAAGGGCACAGAGGGGCTGCTGGCCGATCCGCCCGCCTTCATCTCGCTTGATCCCGGAATCGTCGATGGCCCGCTGCTGCGCCAGGGCGGTACAAGCCTGGGAAGCGTGAACCGAGGCGATCCGTTCCGGTATCCGCTGCCCGATGGCGGCACGATCGACCTGTCGCCCAAGGTCAAGGCCGGATACCAGGCGCTGGGGCTCGACAACCTGATTGCGATCGGCGGCGATGGCAGCATGCGGATCATGGCCGAACTGTCGCGCCGCACCGGGCTGAAATTCATCGGCGTGCCGAAAACCATCGACAACGACTTGGCGGCGACCGATTCGGCGATCGGCTTCGCCACCGCCGTCGAGGTGGCGGTCGAGGCGCTGGACCGGCTGCAGCCTACGGCCGCCAGCCACAACCGCATCATGGTGCTGGAGGTGATGGGGCGCGATGCCGGCCACATCGCGCTGTCGGCCGGCATCGCCGGAGGGGCGGATGTGATCCTGATCCCTGAATTGCCCTGGCGCGTCGATGCGGCCGCCGCCGCCATCGCCAAACTTGCCGCCCGCGGGCGCAACTATGCCCTGGTGGTGGTGGCCGAGGCCGTGCGCGATCCGGAAGGGGTGCAGGCGCTGCTGGGCCCGGCACGGCCCGGAGCCATGCCGCGGCTGGGCGGTATCGGCGCCCGGGTTGCCAGCATTCTTGAGCGCGCCACGGGCGGCGAGGCGCGGGTCACTGTGCTGGGCCATGTGCAGCGTGGCGGCCAGCCCGGTGCCACCGACCGGGTGCTGGCGGCAAGCCTGGGCGTGCGGGCGGCGGAGCTGGCGCTGGCCGGCGTCTCCGGCCGGATGGTCGCGGTGCGCGGCGGCGCCGTGCTGGACGTGCCGATCGACGAGGCGGTTTCCGCCCAGCGCCCGGTCGATCCGAACGGTCCGTTGGTGGCCACCGCGCGCGGCTTGGGGATCAGCCTGGGCGACGCCTGACGGAGGGCCGCGTGCGCAACCAGAGATTGTGGTGGCGAAGCATCCTGCGGGTCTGATACCCTTCCTGAATCCGCCACCTCCGAGCGCCGTCTTCAAGCATCGAGGAGACCCCATGAATCTCGGCCAGCGGCTTCAGACCCTTTCCGATCGCCACGCCGCGCTGGAAGCGCGCATTTCCGACGAGGGCGCGCGCCCGCGCCCCAACGATCTGGAACTGGCCAGGCTGAAGCGGGAGAAACTGCGGCTGAAGGAGGAGATGGAGCGGCTGCAGCAGGGCGCTTCGGGCCGGGCCTGACCCGGCCGAGGCTCGCTCAGGCCGCTTCCGGTTCCTCGGACGAGGCGGAGGCGGGTTCAGGCACCGGGTTTCCATCGCGGGCACGCTTGTCGCGCGCGGCCGTCACCTCGGCATTCAGGTCGCCCTGGCTGCACAGCCCAAGCGTCACCGGATCGGCCGGCTTGATGTTGGCGCTGTTCCAATGGCTGCGGTCGCGCACCTTGGCGATCGTGTCCTTGGTGGTTCCGATCAGTTTGCCGATCTGCGCCTCGCTGAGTTCCGGGTGGTTCTTCAGCAGCCAGGCAATGGCGTTGGGCTTGTCATTGCGTTTGGAAACAGGGGTGTAGCGGGCGCCCTTGCCGCGTGCCGTCGGCTGCGGCAGGGTACTGCGCGACAACTGCAGGCGGGCGGCGGGATCAGCCTCGCACCGGGCGATCTCCTCCTTGGTGAGTTGGCCGGAATTGATCGGATCGTGCCCGACGATGCCGATCGCCACCTCGCCATCGGCGATCGCCTGGATTTCCAGCGGGTGCATGCCCACGAAATCCGCGATCTGGTCGAACGACAGCGACGTCTTGTCGATCAGCCACACCGCGGTGGCCTTGGGCATCAGCGGAACAGCCATGATTTCAAGCCTTTCCGGGAAACCGCGACCAGCACCATGGGTCGCCCTGGTTCCCGCAACCGCGCAGGGATGTGTATGGTTCCCGGCCCCTGGTCAAGCACGGAAGCCCTGCCATGGAAGACGATCTGCCCCGCCCCAAGCTTGCACTCCTGGCCCGCCCGCCGCTGGATGAGTTCTCGGTTGCCGCGCTCAACGACTACGTCGCCGACCTGAAGGCCGAGATCGCTCGTGTCGAGGCGGCGATTGCCGGCAAGCACGGCGCGCGGGCAGCCGCGGAGTCGGTGTTCCGCCGCGGCTGAGGGCGCTGCCAGCCGGGGGCTTCAGCCCTGCTTCAGGCCGATACCGGCGAAGCGCTTGTTGAACTTCGCGACCTGCCCGGCCGTCGAGGAGGCCTGCTGGCGCTGGCCGGTCCAGGCCGGGTGCACCTTCGGGTCGATGTCCAGCCGCAGCGTGTCGCCGGGCTTGCCCCAGGTGCTGCGCGTCTTGAACTCGGTGCCGTCGGTCATGACCACGGTGATCTCGTGGTAGCCGGGGTGGATATCGGGCTTCATCGGGCATGCTCCATGGGCGCGCCGATTTCCGGCCGGCACGCGGGAGCGGGGGCTATAGCGGCCATGGCGGTCCGGTGCAACGTGCCCGGCCGGGTCAGAAGCCGTCGCGCTTGTAGATGAGGCCGGCGGTGTCGGCATATCCGGGATGCGAGGCGATTGCGTGCGTCAGGCCGGCCACCGGGTTGAGATTGCGCGTCGGGTCGCGATAGTCCGGCAGCAGCGTATCCAGCGGCTCCACCTTCAGGGTCCTGGCCCCGGTGCCACGCAGGTAGCGTGCCAGGATGAACGCGTGGTGCTCGATGTCGGTGTTCATCAGGTGCGGTCCGACCTTGGCCTCGGCTCTCGCATTATCGGCAGCCCGGCCCCAGACGGCGTGGGTCGTGTAGGCGAGGAACTCGTTCTGCCATCCGTAGAGCCGGTACTTTCTGAAGTCGACGATGGCATGCACCGCCTCGTGCACCAGGATCGTCCGCTCCCTCCAGCCGGTGAGCGAGGCGCTGCGCACCCGCATCCGGTTCTTCAGGGCCTGGTAGCTCGCCGGAGCCGTGGCCGGCAGCGAAGGGTCGTGCAGCACCTCGATGCGGCCGTCGCGCATCGCATCGAGCACGCCCTTCAACCCCGTGGGGCCGATGTGGAAACTGTCAAATGCCACGTGCGGGAACAGCGGCACCGCCTTTTCCAGCTGAGACAGCACCAGTGCCTGGAATGGCAGGCCGGTGCCGCGGGTGTAGCCGTGCGGCGGCACATACACATGGCCTGGGTCGTCGTAGCTGGTGAACTTGAAGTTGATGCCGTCGGGTGCGGCTGCCCAGCACCCGACATAGTGGCGCAGATACCAGTTGACCTTCAGCGGGTCTTCGGTTTCGAAGTTGAAATAGATCAGGTCCCACGGGTCGGGCACCAGGTGCGTCATCGCGACCGACAGCCAGCTCTCGCCCAGCCGTACCTTGTGCTTCGCGCGCCAGGCCGCGGGCGGCCATGTCGCCAGGGCCGGCGACGGCGTCCAGCGCGGCTTGAACCCGGCCTCAAGCTTCCATTTCGGTGTTGGCAGCACGCCCATGGGCCCCCTCCGTCATGCGCCCCGCTCCGGCCCCACCGCGCCGCACGCGCGCCGGAGGAGGGCAAGACATTTTCACCGCGTCAGCCGGCCGGCGTCGCTGCGCCGGAGCACATCAGCCGATGCCGTCGTACTTTTTCCGCATCTGATTCGGATTCGGGTAGTGCTCGCGGATTGCGACCTTGAGTTGTTTCACCGGGTTAACGGTCGTGTCCGGCACGCGGTAGTTCGCCAGGTCCTTGTCCACTTTGGAGACGTACAGTCGCCCCCTGCCGCCGCCGGCGCGCAGGTAGTGCGCCAGGAACAGCGCCGCGAACATGGTGGAGACGGTATCTGCGGCCAGCATTGCCGTTTCGGCCGTGGCGTTGTCTTTCGCGCGCCACCAGAGCGCTGCCGCCGTGTAGGCCAGGAACTCGTCCTGCCACACGCGGATCGGCCGGCCGAAGGCTGCGACCTGGTATTCGTTGATGGCGTGCGTCGCTTCGTGGACGACGGTCTTGCCTGCGTGCGGGAAAAAGATGAAGTCGTTCCTCAGCTTCATGAGGCTGTGGTCGGGGTCCCACAAGCCGGCGGCGTCCCTGCCACGCTTGTCCTTCAGCCCCGGCACATGCTTCACGCCGACGCGGCCGAGGCGCATCATCTCGACGATGACGCGCAGGTCATCCGGTGTCACGCGATGGTTGTCGCCCAGCGTCAGGTCCGGGTAGCGCGACATTTCCTGTTCCAGCATCACCATGACCTCGGCATGGAATGGCAGGCGGCCCTCGCTGCGCCGGTAACCCAGCGGCGGCCAGAACACCTCGCCGGGAAAGTCCAGGTCGCTGAAGCGAAAGTTCTTCTTGTCGTCCGCCGGATAGGAGCAGCCAACATAGTGGTGCAGATAGGTGTTGATCCGCCCCGGATCGGTGGTGCCGAAGTTGAAATAGGTCACGTCGAGCGGGTCCGGGATCAGCGCCGCCAACGCAACGGATTGCCATGTCTGGCCGGTCGCAACCTCGTAGGGCTTGCCGCGATAGCCAAGGGGCGGCCATGCTGGCAACGGCGGCGCCGACTTGTTCATGTTGGGGCGCCAGCCGCCCTTCAGCGGCACTGGCGGCGGCGGCAGCGCGCCAAGCATTGGCATCGCGGAGGTCCAAGTTCCGCGCCCGGTCCGGCCCCACGGCGCGACGCGCGCCCCAGCCGAAGCAGAACGTCATTATAACACAGCCTCTGGCCAGTTTGCGTTTCGACTTCATGCCAATCGTAACGAAACCGTGCGGCGCTACTTCCAGGTGAACGTCTCCGGCCTATTCCAACTGTTCCTGTATTCCCGCTTGATCGCTTCCTTCATGTTCTCGAACGGATTGAGGCTGCGCGACTTGTCGCGATAGTCGGGCAGCATCGCATCGACGTCCTTCACCCGCATGATGAACTGCCCATAGTACCATTTCCCTTTCGCGCGCAGGTAGTGCGCCAGCACATAGGCATTGTGCGTGATGTCGGTGTCGTGCAGGTCCTGGCTGACCATCGCCTCGGCCATGGTGTCGTCCACCGCGCGGCCCCACAGCGCCTCGACGGCATAGGCCAGGAACTCGTTCTGCCAGACCTTGATCTCCCTGAAACTGTTGCGATGGACGATGGCGTGCACAGCCTCGTGCACCAGAAGCGTGCGCGACAGCCAGCTCGCCAGATGCGCGCTGCGCAGCGCGATCGCAGGGCCCGGCTTGTCCTTGCTGCCTGGCCGATACTCCGCCGGCGTTTCGAGCCCGGGCACGTGCACGGCTGCCATCCGCCCCAGGCGCATCGCCTGCAGGACCTTGCCAAGCCCGATCGGGTCGATGTGGAAGTCCTTCAGGATCAGATCGGGAAAGTGCTGCACGCTTTTCTCCAGCTGCGAGAGCACAAGCGCAGGGAAGGGCAGGCCGGTGCGCCGGGCGTAGCCGTGCGGCGGGATGTAGACGACACCGGGCTCATCGTGGTCGGTGAAGGCAAAATTCTTCCAATCCGCCGCGGCGGCCCAGCAGCCGACATAGTGGCGCAGGTACCAGTTCACCTTGCGCGGATCGTCGGTGGCGAAGTTGAACCAGATCAGGTCCCACACGTCCGGCACAAGGTTGTCGTGCGCGATCGAAAGCCAGTTCTGCCCAAGCCGCACCCGGTGCTTGGCGCGCCAGGCGAGCGGCGGCCACCTCGCCAGCGCCGGCGCGGGCGTCCAGTGCGGCGTGAAGCCGTCCTCAAGTTTCCATTTGGGCGTGGGAAGTGCTGCCATCGCGAGTCAGCCTTCGTCGCGCCCAGGGCGCTTCGTCCCAGCGAGCGCCAAGGCGGTCATGCCGAACATGATCCCGCACGTGCCACTCGGCATTGGCGACTTCGCCATGACCGGCCTTCCGCACGGCCCGATCCGGTCCCACCGCGCGCCCGCGCGCCGGCAACGGGTCACCAGTTGGCAAACCTAGCACATCATCCGCCGCCGGAGACGCGCGTTGGCACACCGTAACGTCCCAACGGCACATTTTTTTGCAGCTCTCGCGTGTGCATACGTGTGGCGCGCAATGCACCCAACCCTGACTTTTGCACCCTCGCCGCCATTGACCCTTTGCGTGCCGCCACGCCAACCTTGCGCTGACCGTCCTGTACGGCGGCCATGATCGAGGGGAAGGAAACACCTTGGCGATCCACGTCACGCGCCGCGCCCTGGCCGCGCTGCCCGCCGCCCTTTTCGTGTCCTCGGCGACCGCGCAGGCCAGCTACCCCGACCGTCCCATCCGCTTCGTCGTACCGTTCGCCCCCGGCGGCACCTCCGATCTCACCGCGCGACTGACCGGGCAGCATCTGGCCAGGCTGCTGGGCGTTTCCGTGGTGATCGAGAACAAGGCCGGCGCTGCATCGGTGATCGGCACCACCGAGGTCGCGCGCGCCGCACCCGACGGCTACACCATGCTGCTGACCCCGCCGCCGTTCGTGATTACCCAGTTCGCCACACCCAACCTGCCCTATGATCCCGAAGCTGCATTCCGGCCAGTGGTGCTGTTGATCACCACCGTCAATGTGCTGTTTGCGCGCAGCGGCCTGGTGCAGGGCGGCCTGCCGGAAATCCTGGCCATGGCTCGCGCCCGGCCCGGCGCGCTGACCTTCGCGTCGTCCGGCATCGGCAGCCTGCCGCATGTCGCGATGGAGCTGCTGAAATTGCGCACCGGCATCGACCTGCTGCATGTGCCGTATCGCGGCGGCGGTCCTGCCGCGGCTGATCTCGCGGCCGGGCGGGTGGACCTGCTGATTGCCGCGCCGGCCGAGATGGCCGGAAGCCTCGATGCCGGGCGGGTGGTGGCGATCGCCTCGGCGTCGGACCGCCGGTCCAGCGTATTCCCGCAGCTCAGCACGCTGCAGGAGCTCGGCGTTCCCGATTTCGATGCCAGCGGGTGGTTCGGCGTGACGGTGCCGGCCGGCACGCCCGAAGCGGTCGTGCAGAGGTTGAACCGCGACTTCAACGCGGTGCTGGCGCTGGCGGAGGTGAAGGCTCGCCTGGCCGAGATGGGTTTTGATCCCGCCGGCGGACCACCGGAGGCCTTTGCCGCACGCTTGGCCGCCGAGCGGCCGCGCTGGAAGGCCGCCGTCGCGGCAGCGGGCGTGCGCATCCAGTGACGGTGTCGGGGAACGCTCGCCCCAACATCCTGTGGGTGTGCAGCGACCAGCAGCGTTTCGACACGATCGGGGCATTGGGCAATGCCCACATCCGTACGCCGGTGCTCGATTCCCTGTGCGCGGCCGGTACTGCCTTCACGCGCGCCTATACGCAAAGCCCGATCTGCACGCCGGCGCGCGCAACGATGCTCACGGGGCGATATCCGGCGGCACACACCGTGCACCGCAACGGCGCCGCGTTCTTTCCGGCGCATGAAAAGCTGGTGACGAAACTCTTCGCCGAGGCCGGGTATGATTGCGGCCTGATCGGCAAGTTCCACCTGTCAGCCGCCAAGCGCTACGAGCAGCGGCCCGATGACGGATACCGCGTGTTCCTGTGGAACCACCATCCCACGCCCGATGCGGCGCGCGGCGATGCCTACGAGCACTGGCTGCGCCACGACAAGGGTGTCGATCCGCAGGCGCTGTTCGCAGACAAGGGCGCGTTCTGCGGCCCCGGTGTGCCGGCGGAATATCACCAGACCACCTGGTGCGCCGAAATGGCGATCCGCTTCATCCAGGACCGGCGAGACGGCCCGTGGCTGCTGTCGACCAACCCGTTCGACCCGCACGCCCCGTTCGACGCACCGCCGGAGTACCTTGCCGGGATCGATCCGGCCACCCTGCCGCTGCCGCTGTGGCGCGACAGCGATGGCGAGCGCTGGCGCGACTTCGAGGCGGTGGACCAGCAGCAGAAGCGCCCGCAGGACCCCCGCATCCGCCGCCCTCCGCTGCCGCCGCCGAACGAACGGCGCGATCACGACAAGGTTGCAAGCCATGTGCCCGACGGCTACGACGCGCTGGCGGTGAAGGCCAACTACTACGCCATGATCCAGCAGCTCGATACCCAACTGGGCCGCATCATCGCGGCACTCAAGCGCAGCGGGCAGCTCGACAATACCATCATCCTCTACCACTCCGACCACGGCGAATTGCTGGGTGATCACGGGCTGGTGCTGAAGGGGTGCCGCTTCTTCGATGGCCTGGTGCGCGTGCCGATGATTTTTGCCTGGCCGGGAAGATTCCAGGCTGGGCTGGTCAGCAACGCGTTGGTCGAACTGGTGGATATCGCGCCCACCCTGCTGGAGGCGGCGGGGCTGGAGGTGCCGTGGTCGATGCAGGGCCAGTCACTGCTGGGCATCCTGCAGGGCCAGGCCGATCCGCACCGCCACAAGACATTGGTGGTCAGCGAGTTCCGCGATGCCATGGGCGGCCACCCCGACCACACCCATGGCAGCATGGTGTTCGATGGCCGCTACAAAAGCGTAGCCTATCACGGACATCCCGTCGGCGAGATCTTCGATCACGCCAACGATCCCGGCGAGTTCGACAATCTCTGGCACGACGCGCCCCTGCGGGCGGATCGGCTGAAGGTGCACCTCGATGCCTTGGCCGCGACGATCAGTGGCGGGCCGCCGCGCAGCGAGAATTACTGAGACGCCCGACTACTGACCCGCCACCACCCGCCGGCGCGCCGCGAGCTGCACCGCGATCACCGTCGCGGCAACGGCGGCGCCGATCAGGTCGGTGATCGCGCCAGGCTTGATCAGCGCGAGTGCCCCCGCCACCAGCAGCACGCGTTGCCACCACGGTGTTTCGCTGATCAGCCAGCCGTGCAGGCCCGCGGCCAGCAGCAGGCAGCCGGCGGTCGCCGTGATGGTCGCATGCACCACGTCGATCCAGTCGCCGATCAGCAGCAGCGAGGGCGAATAGACGAACATGAAGGGCACGATGAACCCGGCCGCGCCCATCTTCACTGCCGCCCAGCACGACTGCCACAGGTCGCTTTTCGCCAGGCCCGCGGCGGCATAAGTGGCCAGCGCCACCGGCGGCGTGATCGCCGACAGGATGGCGAAGTAGAAGGCGAACATGTGCGCCGCCGGCGGAATGACGCCAAGCTTGATGATGGCAGGCACAAGCAGGCTGACCATCACGATGTAGGCCGGCGTGGTCGGCATGCCCATGCCCAGGATGATGCCGGCGACCATGGTCAGCACCAGTGCCAGCGCCAAGCTGTCGCGCGCCACGGTCAGCACCAGTTGCGTGAAGATGATGCCCAGGCCCGAAAGCGTGATCACCCCGATCACGATCCCCGCGCAGGCGCAGGCCATGGCCACCGCCAGCGTGCCCGTCGCACCTTCCACCAGCGCGCCCCAGATGTTGGCCACTGTGACATGGCGGCGGCTGTCGCGGCGCAGCAGCGCGACCGGGAAACACGCCAGCGCGCCGGCCAGCGCCGACAGCGGCGCCGAATAGCCGCCCAGCAGGCCACCCAGGATGATGAAGATCGGGATGAACAGGTGCCCGCTTTCGCGCAGCACGCGCCCCAGGTTGGGCACTTCGTCGGGCGGCAGGCCGGTCAGCCGCGCGCGCTTCGCCTCGAAATGCACCGCGCCGTACGCCGCGGCATAGTACAGCAGCGATGGCAGCACCGCCCAGGTGATCACTTCCAGATACTGCACCTGCAGGAACTCGGCCATCACGAACGCGGCCGCCCCCATGATCGGCGGCATGATCTGCCCGCCGGTGCTGGCCACCGCCTCGACGGCGGCGGCGAAGGGCGGGCGGAAGCCGGTGCGCTTCATCAGCGGGATCGTGACCTGCCCGGTGACCATGACGTTCGCCACGGCCGAGCCCGAGACGCTGCCGAACAGCGACGACGAGATCACCGCGACCTTGCCGGGTCCGCCGGCGCTGCGCCCGGTCAAAGACAGGGCGAAATCCATGAACAGCCGCCCCACGCCGGAGCGTTCCATGAAGGCGCCGAACAGCACGAACACCACGACGAACCCGGCCGATACGCCGAGCGTGGAGCCGAAAATCCCTTCGGTGGTGAGGTAGAGCTGGTCGAGCAGCACGCCCAGCGGCTGGTCAAGCCAGGTGATCCCAAGCACCAGGAACACCAGTGCGGTCAGCGGCAGCGCCAGTCCGATCACCCGCCGTGTCGCTTCCATCACCATCGCCACGCACACCCAGCCCCAGAACGTGTCCAGTGGTGTGGGATCGTCGATGTAGATGATGCGGTTGACGATGTATCCGTAGTTCAGGAACAGGTGCGCCACACTGCCGATCGACAGCGCCAGCAGCACGAAGTCCTCGATGCCCGGGGCCCGACGCGCTTTGCGCAGCGGAAAGGTCAGGAAGACCAGCGCAAAGGCGAAGATCAGGTGGATGCCGCGGAAGAACACCGCCTCGGGCGGACCGAAGGCGGTGGTCCACATGTGAAACAGCGACATCGCCGCCGCGATGCCGCTTCCCGCCCAGGTAGTCAGCCGAGCATATGTCACGCCCTGTTGCGCCGCAGCGCCGGTGCTACAGCGCTCCCGCCTCGCGATAGAAGCGCGCGGCGCCAGGGTGCATCGGCACGCCGATGTCCTGTGCCATCTGCTTCGGCGTCAGGCCGCGGATGCCGCCGAACACGGCGGCCATGCCATCGATGTTCGCGGCCATCGCCTTGACCATCGCGTGCACGGTCGGCTCCGGCAGGTCGCAGGCGGCGATCACGTCCGTGAAGTAGCCGGGCACGGTCACGGCCTGTGTCTGCTTCGGATAGGTGTTGGCCGGGATCGGCACGCCGACGAAGCCGGAATTCAGCTTCCGTAGGCCCTCGATATACGGCGCCAGGTTCAGAACCGTGACATCGCGCGAGGAGGCAAGGTCCATCACCGAGCTGGCGGGGATTGCCGTGCCAAGCGTGAACACCTGGGCATTGCCGTCGCGCATCAGGCCGACCGCGTCGGTGTAGCTGGCCTGGAAATTGGCGCGGATGTCGCTATAGCTCATCCCCGCCACCTGCAGGATCTGTTGGGTGATGACCTCGGCCGTGTTGCCGCGCGGCTGCACCACGACCTGCCGGCCACGCAGATCCTCGATGCGGCTGATATTGGCGCTGGCCAACGCGATCACTTGGAAATACTGCGGGTAGAGCGTCGCCAGGTTGCACACCTTGGTGACGTTGCGGGTGAAGGGCGGGGCCGCGTTGATGCCATCGACGGTGGTAATGGAATTGCCGAAGCCGAGCTGGGCGCGGCCTTCATCCACGCCGCGCACATTGGCCACGCCTGCGCCGGGCACCGCCTGGACCGTGGCACCCGGCACCGCCTGCTCAAAAATGTTCTTCAGCGCCCCGCCCAGCGGCACCCATACGCCGCCCTGCGGGCCGGTCATGAACCTCAGCGTCTGTGCGTGGGCGGTGCCGGTCGATGCACACGCGATGAGTGCGGCCACACTGGCCGCGACGATTCCCGATTTCATAAGCGCTTCCCCGTTGTTTCCCTTGTGGCGGGCATTGCCGCCTGACGCCTCGATTGAACGGGCGCTTCGTCGTCTGGTAAAGCGTCCGGCCGAGCGTGGGCGGGTTAAAGCGTGGCCGGCATCACCTCGCCCCGCTCAATGACATAGGCCGCTTCGACCAGCGGCTTCAGCAGCACGGGATTGCTTTCGGTGATCAGGATGGCGAGCTGCGGTTCGGCTGCCTTCAGCCGCGACAGCGCCTCGGCGTAGCGCAGCGCCAGCGCGGGCGCCAGGCCCTGGAACGGCTCGTCCAGCAGCAGCAGCCGATGGCCCACCATCAGCGCGCGGCCCAGCGCCACCATCTTGCCCTGGCCGCCGGAAAGCCCGGCCGCCTTCCGACCGGCCAGCTCGCGCAGTTCCGGCAGCACCGAGAAGACGCGATCAAGCCGGCGCGCGATGTCGGCGGCGGGAAGCCCCAGCACCTGGGCGGGCAGCAGGATGTTGTCCTGCACGCTGAACGGGCCGAACAACTTCCGATCCTCCGGCGCATAACCGATCCCAAGGCTGGTGCGGCTATGCGCCGGCACGGCCATCAGATCGGTGCCGTCCAGTTCGAAGCGGCGCGCCTCGGCCGGCACCAGGCCCATGATGGCGCGCAAGGTCGTGGTCTTGCCCGCGCCGTTGCGGCCCACCAGGGCTACGCGCTGGCCGCCTTCCACCAGAAGCGTCACCTGGCGCAGGATGCGCGTGGCGCCGAACGAGACGGCGGCACCCTCAAGCCGCAGCATTGGCCGCCTGCCCGCCGCCCACCTGCACGCCGATCACTTCGCGCTGCACGACCGGATCGGCCAGGATCGCGGCGGGCGGGCCCAGCGCGGCGATCTTGCCCTGGCTCCATACCGCCACGCGGTCGGCGTAGCGCTCCACCACATCCATGTCGTGTTCGACGAAGACGCTGGTGATCTTTTCCGCCCGCAGCACAGCCGCCAGGCGGTCCATGATGGTGCGCTTTTCGGCGCTGGCGACGCCGCTGGTCGGCTCGTCCATCAGCAGCACGCGCGGTTCAAGCGCCAGCGCCATGGCGATGTCGGCGAGTTTCCTGGCGCCCTCGTTCAGCGCGCTGGCCGGCGCATCGGCCAGATCGCCGATGCCGAACTGGTCCAGCAGCGCGCGTGCGCGCGACCGCGTATCGGCATCCAGCAGCGGGCGCAGGATGTTCCAGAAGCGGCCGCGATGGATCGCCACGATCAGGGCGATGTTCTCGATCACGCTGTGTTCGGTGAACATCTGCGGTATCTGGAAACTGCGTGCGATGCCAAGCCGCACGATCCGGCGCGGCGAAAGCCCGGTGATGTCGTGGCCGGCGAAGGCGATACGCCCCGCCTGGGGCCGCAGATAGCCGGTGGCCATGTTGATGAAGGTGGTCTTGCCCGCACCGTTCGGGCCGATGATCGCGAGCTGTTCGCCGTCGTGGATGGCAAGGTCGATGCCGTCGGCAGCGCGCACGCCGCCGAAGGCCAGGTTGAGACCGTGGGCTTCCAGCAGCGCGCTCATGCCCGCGCGCGCCGTGCGAACAGGTCCTCGTAGATGCCCCACAGGCCGCGCGCGGCGAACAGGATGATGCCCAGCAGCACGGCGCCGAGAATCATCTGCCAGGTGTTGGCAAAGGCGGCCGCCGCATACACCCGCACCAGCTCGAAGGCGACCGCGCCGAACAGCGGCCCCAGCACGCTGCCCGCACCGCCCAGGATGGCGATGAACACCAGTTCGCCCGAGGCGGTCCAGTAGCCAAGCAGCGGCGTGACGTGCCGTGTCGCGCAGGCAATGATCGCCCCGCCCGCGCCGGCCAGGGCCGCCGACAGCACATAGGCCAGCAGCAGCACGCGCCTGGCCGACAGCCCGGCGAATTCCAGCCGAGTTTCACGCGTCTTGATGCCGGCCAGCGCTTGGCCGGCAGGGCTTCGCAGATAGCGATGGCAGACGAACGCCGCGCCGCAGGCCAGCGACAGCGCGATGCCGAAGATCGCCCATTCGTATGGCACACGATCAAGCGTGATGCCGGCGATGCGCGGCAGTGGCACGCGGATGCCGTCGGTGCCATGGGTGATGTGATACGCCTTCTCCAGCAGTGAATAGAACACCATGGAAAAGGCCAGGTTCAGCATCCCGAAGAAGATGTCGCGGTAGCGCGCGACGAACAGCCCGACCAGCAGGCCCAGCGCGGCCGACATCGCGATGCCCGTCGGCAGCAGCAGCACGATGTCGGCAAGCCATGCGTTCTGGGCCACGAAGGCGACCGTATAGGCCGAAACGGTGATGTAGAGTGCGTGACCGAAACTCACCTGGCCGGCGCGCAGCAGCAGCAGGATGCCCAGCACCGCCAGCGCCTTGGCCATGGCGATGGTCAGCACGAAGCGCAGCCAGGGCAGCACGACGGCGGCCGTGACCAGGCCCGTGACAAGCGCCAAGCCAGGCGGCAGCAGGTGAACGGGCTGCCTCATACCCGGCGCGTCTCGACCACGCCGAACAGGCCCTGCGGCCGCACCAACAGCACCGCCACCATGATCAGATAGGGCACCACCACTTCGAACTCGGGCGCGAAATACACGGCGATCGATCGCCCGATGCCCAGCAGCAGCGCGGCCAGCATCGCGCCTTCGATCTTGCCAAGGCCGGCGGTGGCGACCACGGCAAAGGACAGCACGATCATGTTGGTGCCGACGCCCGGCACCAGCGCGGTGGTGGGCGAGGCGAGCGCGCCGCCAAGGGCTGCCAGGAACGCACCGAAGGCGAAGGTCAGCAGGTAGATTTTCTGCGCATCGATCCCCATCGCCGTTGCTGCTTCCCGATCGAGCGTGACCGCGACGATCAGCCGCCCCGTCAGCGTGCGACGCAGGAAAAGCACGAGCCCCACCAGCGTCGCGGCGGCAACGGCGGGCAGCAGGAAAAGCTGATAGGCCGTGTATGTGATGGTGTCGTCGCCGAACGGCACATCGACCGTGCCCAGCAGCTTCACCGGCGTGTCCTCGAAGATCGGCTGCACGCCCCATATCAGTTTCTGCACATCCTCCAGGATCATGAAGAGGGCAAAGGTGACCAGCAGCTGCAGCACCTGTTCCTTGGCGTAGATGCGGGCCAGCAGCAGGGCTTCCACCAGCGAGCCCAGGATGCCGCCGACCAGGGCCGCCGACAGCACCAGACCGCCGAAGGCGAGCGCTGGCGGCAGTTTCTGTGCCGCGATGAATACGCCGATCGACGCGGCCAGATACCCGCCGATCGCGAAGAAACTGCCGTGCGCGACGTTCAGCACGCGCATCACGCCGAAGATCAGCGTGAGGCCGACGGCGACCATGAACACCTGCGCCGCATAGGCGAGGCCATCGAGCAGCGCGAGGCCCAGGAGGAGGTCCATCAGCAGCGCTCGCGGGTGGCAGCACCCTCACCCTGTCCCTCTCCCGCAGTGCGGGAGAGGGGACCGTTGCCGGATGGTGCCGTACCGTCCCCTCTCCCGCACTGCGGGAGAGGGACAGGGTGAGGGTGAAGCCGCCCGCCGACGCTCACGCGCTGAACGGCACCGCGGCCGGAACCTGCGAAAGCATCTCGGGCTTCAGCGTCTTCAGCCAGTCCACGCTTCTCTGCCCGGCCGGCGTGGTGACCAGTTCGGGCGGGAAGATGATCATGTCGGTCATCACCGCGTGCGGCACGCTGTCGTGATGCAGCGAGGTGCCCATCAGCTGCGGCTCCAGTCCCTGGCCATCCTCGCGGATCCGCATCGTGCCGCTGGTCAGCGTGGGGAATTCCAACCCCTTGAACGCAGCCGCCAGCCGCGCCGCATCGGGCCAGTTGCCGTTGTTCGCCGCGATCGCTTTCTCATAGGCGGTCTTCAGCGCGCTGACCGCCTGCTGGGCGTGGAAGGTGGGATAGATCGGCACTTGGTTGTACTTCTGCCGATACTCGGCGACGAACTCCTTCATCGCCGGCGTGTCCTTCGCCGTCGGGTGCAGGTACCAATGGTCGCCGCGGGCGCCGATGATCACGCCGGCCGGCAGCGTACGGCCCACCCGCTCCAGCGAGGATTCCGCCAGCGGCAGCACGAAGGTGCTGCGCTCGAACAGCCGGCGCTCGGCCGACTGGCGGATGAAGGTGTCGAGCTCGCCGCCCCACGAGGTCGAGAACACGATGTCGGGGCGCAGCGCCTGCAGCCGCGTGATCTCGGTCGAGAAGTCGGTGGCGCCGAAGCGCGGGAACAGTTCCGCCACCACCCGCACGCCGGGCTTCAGCACGTCCATCGCCGTCTTCCAGATCTCCCAGGAATCGCGGCCCCAGGCATAGTCCTGGTTGACCACAGCAAGCGTGCGGAAATCGGGCTTCTGCTTCAGCGTGTACAGGAGCGCCGCCAGCACTTCGGGCGTAGCGTTGCCCTGGCTCCTCGCGACGTACTGATACTGCCGTTCCTCAAAAATGCGCTGGGTGGCGCAATCCCACAGCAGGGTGGGGGTGCGCAGCTCCTCGTTCAGCGGCGCGCAGGCGAGGCAACTGCCGGAACTGATCGCGGTCAGTAGCGCATCGACGCGCTCGCTCTGCACCAGGCGGCGGATCTCGCCGACCAGGTGATCGACCCCCGGGGCTTCGTCGATCACGATCATGCGCACCGGCACGCCGGCAATGCCGCCGGCGCGGTTGATGCGGTCGATGAACAGTTCGAAGGCATTGCGCCCCGGGACGCCGAATACGGACGCGGGGCCGGAAAGGAAGGTCGCGACGCCGATCTTGATCTCGGCCGGTTTCGCCTGGCCACGCGCCGGCTGCGCCAGCGGGATTACCAGTCCACCAGCGGCCGTGGCGGCCAGCAGGTCGCGGCGGCTCATCTCGGGCATGATTCGTCTCCTCCGGTTCGTTGCTCGGCGAAGGTGGCGCAAGCGGCAAGGTTCGGCAACCGCATCTGGGGGCGCGTCAGGCAGGCGCATCAGGGGGGCTTTGCGGCGCAGCGGCGGTTGCGGCACGATACCGGGAACTTCGCGACATGGGAGAGGCTGACATCATGACCATTTCACGCCGCGCGCTTGCCGCGGGCAGCACTGCGTTGCTCGCCACCCCCTTCATCAAGCCGGCCCAGGCGCAGACGACGCTGGAATGGGTCGCCGGCGCGCTGGGTGGTGGCTGGTACACCATGGCCACCGGTTGTTCGCAGATCGTGCAGGAAGCGAACCCCGGCATCACCTTGCGCGTCGTGCCCGGCGGCGGCGTGGCCAACCCAACCCGCGTGCACAACGGCGTATCACAGCTCGGCTTCGGGCTGGATTTTCTGGTGGCCGATGCCACCAAGGGCCAGGAGCCGTATCGCGAGCCGCACACAAGGATGGCACATGCCGGCGTGGGCTGGAGCCCGACCGAGCACCACATGCTGCGTCGTGCCGATGGCGGCCCCACGGACATGAAGGCGATCCTGACGCAGCCGAACCTGCGCATCGGCTGTCCGCAGACCAGCTCATCCGACACACTGGTGCTGGCCAAGATCCTTGGCGAGTACGGCTCGAGCTTCGATGCCATCCGCCGCGGCGGCGGGCGTGTGGTGCACGGCAGCTACAACGACATCGCCGCGGCCTACGGCGACAATCAGGTGGATTATCTTTATGTCGCCCTGGCGCGCCCGGCGGCGATGATCATGGAGATTGGCCGTGGCCGACGCGCCGCCACCCTGGTGGAGTTCCCGCAGGAGCTGCGCGACACGCTGTCGGCCAAGCATGGCCTGAGCCAGGGCATCATTCCCGCCGGCACCTATCCCGGAATGCAGACCGCCGACGTGCAGGTGACAACGATGGACACCGTGCTGCTGGTCGCCACGTCGATACCCGAGGATACCGTGTACCGGATCGTCAAGACCCTGATCGCGGCGAAGCCACGGCTTGGGTCGATCCATCCGTCGATGGCGGCGTTCGATCCGGCGAAAGGCTGCAAGTATCCCGGCGCGCCGTTGCATCCGGGCGCGAAGCGCGCCTTCGCCGAAGCCGGCTGCACGGTCTGACAGCGCGGCCGGCTGCGCCAAGTGCGTGAGCTCAAGGCGCCCTGGCGTCGGCTGATTCTGGGCTATGCGGCGATCATCGCCGCCGCGCATCTGTGGGTTGGCGGCGCCGGCCTGATCGAGCACGTCGTGGTCGGCTGGTTCGGTGCCGGCCGATGGGCGCGCGACCTGCTGGCCGTGCCCGAGCCGCTGGAGCTGCGGGGCTTCCATCTGGCCACGCTGATGCCGCTGGCATTCCTGCTGTTTCCGGCAGGCAAGGCCAGCCCGTGGCACCGGCCCAGCCTATTGGACTGGCCGCTGGCGGCCGCCTCCGCGCTGCCCAGTCTTTACATCCTGGCCGACTACGCGACGATCAACAGCCGCATGGAGTTCGTCGATCCGCTGACCATAACCCAGTTCGTGCTGGGCGTCATAGCGATCGTGCTGCTGTTGGAGGCGATCCGTCGGGCGGTGGCGCCGGTGCTGGCGATCATCGTCGCGCTGTCGATCGGCTACATGTATATCGGCCAGTATCTGCCTGGAGTGCTGAACACGCGGCCCTTCGGCGTCTGGGCGATCATCGAAACCATATACTTCGTGCCGATCATCGGCGGCATCTATGGCCCCCTGACCGGGATTGTCGCCGCCACCATCGCCATGTTCATCCTGTTCGGCAGCTTCGTGCAGGCGTCCGGCACGGGGCGGTTGTTCGGCAGTTTCGGCGCGGCGGTGGCCGGCCGCTTCGCCGGCGGTCCGGCCAAGGTCGAGGTGATCACCAGCGGCCTGTTCGGCACCATCAGCGGCTCGACCGTGTCGAACGTGATCACCACCGGCAGCATCACCATTCCGCTGATGAAGAAGCGCGGCTTTTCCGGCCCCGTCGCCGCCGGCATCGAGGCCGCCAGCAGCACCGGCGGCGCGCTGATGCCCCCGGTCATGGGTGCCGCAGCGTTCGTGATGGCCGAGATCACCAACATTGCCTACACCGAGATCATCGTTGCCGCGGCGATCGGCGCGGTGCTGTACTACTTCTCGATCCTGTGCAGCGTGCATTTCGAATCCAAGCGCCTGGGCATTGGCGCGATGGACGAAGCCGATATCCCGAGCTGGCGCGAGGTGGCCCGCGACGCCCACCTGCTTGCCCCGATCGTGCTGCTGGTGGTGCTGCTGGCGCAGCGCTGGAGCGGCAACTTCGCCGCCTTCGCGGCAGTGCTGGCCAGCGTTGCCGCCGCCGCCGTGCGGCGCGAGACTCGCATGGGCCCGCGAGCGATCGTGGCCGCGCTTTCCGATGCGGCATGCACGATGACGGTACTGGCGGTAGCCATTGCCGGCGCCGGCGTGATCACAAGCGCGCTGACCGTCACCGGCCTCGTCGTGGCCTTCGGCGGCATCATCAAGGGGCTGGCGGCCGGCTCACTCGCCCTGCTGTGCGTGCTGCTCATGCTGACCGCGCTGATCCTGGGCATGGGCGTGCCGACCACGCCGGCCTACATCATTACAGCTGCACTGGGCGCTCCGCTGCTGACCGAGATGGGCGTGGCCCCGATTGCTGCGCACCTGTTCATGCTGTATTTCGCTGTGCTGGCCGATGCCACGCCGCCGGTGGCGGTGGCCAGCTTCGCCGCTGCCGCGATCGCGAAGTGCGATCCGCTGGCCGCCGGCATCCAGGCGGTGCGCTTCGCCCTGGCCGGCTTCGTCGTCGGCTACGGCTTCATCTACGATCCCGGCATCATGCTGCGTGCGCCGCTGGTCGATACCATCGTGCAGTCGGCCACGCTCGCGGCGGCGCTGGTGCTGATCGGCGCGGCGTTCGGCGGTTTTCTGCGCGCGCACTTGGCCGGCTGGGCGCGGGGCCTGGCGCTGATGCTGGGGCTGGCGGTGGCCTTTCTGCATGGTTTACCGGACCTCGCGCGGCTGGCGATGGGACTTTCCGGCATCCTGCTGT
>Ga0224723_1000285_pt1 | contig 35491 bp, 20 predicted proteins | sample Balambano_FR2_Me_FD_161647 | JGI IMG/M metagenome (GOLD analysis project Ga0224723, IMG submission 161647) | Freshwater sediment microbial communities from Lake Towuti, South Sulawesi, Indonesia - Balambano_FR2_MetaG | ecosystem: Environmental > Aquatic > Freshwater > Lake > Sediment | place... | reverse complement strand
CTCCTCTCCCATGTCCCTCACTCTCCCCGATTTGCTCCATCTCACAGTGCGATCGCTTACGGGTAACCCGTTACGCTCCTGCCTCACCACCTTTGGTGTCTTCATGGGAGTAGCAGCAGTAAATGCTACTTTGCAGGTAGGCGACATTAGTCGGGCAGTGATTGCTCGACAACTGGCAGAACGCGAAGCTCCCCAAGTGTCACTCTTCCCCAAGCGATCGCCTCAACCCGATAGAAGAGTCGATTTACAACTTGAAGATTTAGACTTCCTCCGTCAGCGGCTTCTTGATGTGCGAGGGATTAGCGCCAGCCGTTGGGTTTGGACAGATGTTGTCTTATTTCAAGATCAAGCAGCTAACCCAATTCGCTTTGCCGTCACTCAAGACTTTCTTCTAACTTCCGGATATCAGTTACGACAAGGGCGGTTTTTTACGCCTGCGGACTTCACTGCCTACCGCACTGTCACTGTGATCAATCAATTCTTAGCGGCTGAGTTGTTTGCAGACCAGAATCCCATTGGCAAAACCGTCTATGCTAATCGTCTGCCTTACACTGTTGTGGGCGTAATTGTGACTAAACCAAGTGAAGCAGAGGAAACTTCTGAAGGGCAGATGTTTATTCCGATGTCGATTTTCTATGCCTTGTCGGGAAATCGCAACATTGGAAACATTCGGATGCGCCCTCAACGGTTAGAAGAGTTGGAACAAGTGGGCGAACGTGCCAAGCAATTATTACAGCAACGATATCCTGGACATGATTTTGTCATCTGGACAAATGCCGATGATCTGGTACAGCAACGTCAGATTCTAACAATGGCTTCAACGGCATTGGCAGCCGTTGGTTTCATCTCGCTATTGGTGGGTGGAGTGGGTATCGCCAACATTATGATTGCGTCAGTCGCCGAACGCACCAGTGAAATTGGTTTGAGACGGGCGATCGGAGCGACTCAACAAGAAATTATGGTACAGTTTATTCTAGAAGTGACTCTGTTGAGTTTTGTCGGTGGTGTGCTGGCGATCGCCACCGTTCATGGACTGACGATTGCGGTGGCACACCAGTTTGATTTGCCCTATCAATTTCACAGTCAAACTGCTCTTCTCTCCTTAAGTGCTGCTCTCCTCGTAGGCATTGGTGCTAGCGTTCTACCTGCCCTGAGAGCGAGTCAACTTGATCCAGTGCAGGCCCTGCGATCGGATTAGTGCTGCAAAATTGGTAGACTACTAGGTGACGCTTCGTGAAGCGTCATATTTTTCAAGGAAAAAAGGGGTTAAATTAATTGTTAGGGAATGCCAGGATGCTTTTACAAGAACTCGTGCAACGAAAAACCGCCGTATAAGGTCTGTGGCACGTCGCGCCACAGACCTTATACGGCGATCATCGAACTCGCATAGTGCAAGAAGTAGATTTTAGTTATATCAATACTGGTCATTTGCGACGCGATAGCACAAAAGCAGATAACAAGCACACACAGGAGATGTAGATGATGATTGATGCTAACGAAGTGCTTAAGGCGATGTGCGAGAAATATCAGGCGGCTGTTAATGCCAATGATGTGGCAGCCTATCGGCGACTATTTGCTCCAGATGCAATTCGGGTGCCCCCAAGGGCACAGCCTGAATATGGCCCAGACGAGATTGCCCAAAATGAACAGAAAGACTATGATGTTGCCCAATGGACTGTTCGCTTGACTCCGCTAGATGCTTTGCAGATTGATAATCAATGGGTATATGGGATGGCAGGTGGCGAGGTCAGTGTTGTTGCCCATGCAGATGGAACGACAGAATCATTCAACACTACAAAGACTTGGTTGTTTCATCAAGAGGATTCAGGAGAATGGTTGATCAAACGGCAGATATGGAATCTTAAGTAGCGCTTCATTGCTGGCGTTCGACAGGGTATGAAGTGGTTGCTAGCAACAAACTGCTGCCCAACCTGGATTTGCAACTGTTAGCGAGTTGTGTCAAGCCTGTTGAACAGTTTGATGCAGGGATGGTATTCCGCGATCGCCTCTGTTCATCCAGCTAATGCAACTCTTTTCGATTTAATACAGCCAATACTTCTCGTAACTTACTGCGAAATTCTCCTTTGGGATGAGCACCTTTGACTTCTCCCACAATCTTGAATTCACCTTCTGGAGCATCACAAACAATATAAGTCGGCCAACCCATTTCGGATTTGTCAGGATATTGAGTTAGCAGAATCTTGCGATATTTGCGGTAGGTTGCAGTATCTTGCATTTTGACATCAATGAAATCGAGTCCTAGTTCTGCTGCAACCTTCTGGTCGTAAAAGGACATTTTGTGACACAATCCGCAATCTTCTGAAGAAAATTTAACAACTGCTAAATTCATAAGAACCTCCTGAGGTTGAGATGTGAGATGATGACCCAGACCCCAATGGGCAGGGGAACTACACACCCCCGTAACACGATTTCAGACTCACCTCCACAATTATAAAGAATGGTAGGAATCCTCAACGGATGCAATCGAATTTAGCGATTCGCTATAGTGTCACCAATGTCTTGACCTGTCATAGGAAATACTCATGCGTCTTACTACACTTCGGATCTATGGTGCCGCGATCGCTCTTGTCTTCTGCTCCCCGCTTGTGCCCGTTTCATCCTTGTCGGCTCCCTTACCCCTGGCCGCTCAGGCTCAAACCTCACCTGAACAACGCAAAGCTGAAGCAGATCGTTTGCTGCAAGAAGGATTTCAACAGTTGAATGCAGATCAACTACAAGCCGCGATTGAGTCCTGGCAGGCTGCGCTGGAACTATTTCGGGATACTGAGGTACGCGCAGCCTTTCCGCGTGAAAGCCGTTTGGGGGAAGAATACGCTCTGGGGAATCTGGGTGTGGCGTATGACAGTTTAGGACAACATCAGCAGGCAGTGGACTTGCATGAACAAGCTTTAGTGATCGCTCGGGAAGTGGGGGATCGCGATGGTGAGGGGCGCACGTTAAATGATTTAGGGATTGCCTACCGTAATCTGGAACAACCCGAACGAGCGATCGCTGTTTTTCAAGAGGCCCTGACAATTGCTCAAGCAACAGGCAACCCAGTAGGAGAGGGGATTACCTTAAACAACTTGGGGAATACCTATGCAAATTTGGGAGACTTGCAGAGAGCCATTGAGACGTATGAGCGTTCTTTGACGATATCGCGAGAGATTGGCAACCGTCCTAGTGAGATCAACACGCTGGTGAATTTAAGTCTGGCCTATCGCAGACTGGGACAAGAACAACAGGCTGATCAAGTGTGTGCACAAGCTCTAACTATTTTTCGAGAGATTGGTGACCCCACGGCAGAAAGCGTTTGTCCGATAGAGTAAGCGGTGGCAAGCAAGGAGGTTTTGAGAAATCAAAATCTAACAGGCAACTGGAGATCGCTTTGTAGTCCGTAAACCCCCGTTATTTGATATTAAGTACCTAGACAAAATAAATTACCCAATTTTTGGAGCGCGCACGCCGACGGCGCGCTCCAAAAATTGGGTTTGTAATTATTTCTGTCTATCTACTTGAAACGTTTGCTCCTAGTGGTCTGTCAATTTTGATTTGCGGGGTATCCCGCAAATCAAAATTAAATTCAATGGAGGTTTGAGGGGTCAGCGACCCCTCAAACCTCCATTGACAGAGCACTAGAGCAGACCTTACCGATAGACACAACACTAATGGACACAACTGGACTCGAACCAGTGACCTCCACGATGTCAACGTGGCGCTCTAACCAACTGAGCTATGCGTCCAATCTACGCGATTACTTACAATATCATAGGTTAAAGGCATCGTCAATGAATAATTCCTCCTTTGCTAATTTTTCTAAACGAGCAATCTGAATTTTGCGGTCTCCTATCTCCTCTACGTGAATTGATAATTGCCATTTAAGGGCTATGGCGGTGGCACCATAAGCCCTCAAATGGTTCTTTGGGTGAGTGCAGCCCGCTACAACGGACGAAGAACTACTACTCGTCGTACCCACAATCAACAAACGACAGTCCAACCTGCTTTCTTGGTGAAAAGCTCCCGCATCACTTTTTAAGTCAATCAGCAGCTTTTCTAAGCTATTTCAGCCGTAGTGACCTCGCGCATATCGATTTCAGATGAATGAACATTGATAGAAGAATTGGCAACAGGTTCTACTAGTAGCGTAATGTTGTCTCGCCCAGTGACATGAACAATATCATCGGGCCACAAAACGACGTTATGAGCACAACGAGCGGGCCATGAAGTTGCTTGATAATTGACTCGCCCCAATTCACCTGGACGAATAGCTTGAATCACGATCGCTGTTGTTTCTGAAACCTCTAAAAAAACTCCAGGGAGGATATCTAGGTTCACGCTGGTTTGTAAGTTTGAATTTTCTATCGAAGGAGTTTGAAATTCTGGTGTCCAATCAAGATGCATATCATTTTCTCCCGATTTATAAAGACGCAATGGGTAGGAATGAAATAGATTGAAGTATTTACCCTTTTAACAGGAAAATGTGTCTCTAAAAATCAGTCGTAAGTATAGAGTCTAAAAGGTGCGAATTAGGTAGATAGGAGGAGTTCCAGGCACTTTAAAGTTTGAGCGAATTAGATCATTAGGTACGGAAAGCTGCACCAAAATTGGTGGGAACTGATGCAACTTTCCTAACCCCTTTGTCCGTCATAATAAGTAAGTAGAACAGACCTACTACAGAACGAAACTATTCTACCCATAACTTCATTCATTCCATCTGAGATGTTATATGGAAGGTCATCCCTTCCTCCAAAGAATAGACCGGACATTAGGATATTAAATCGATACGAAATTGCGGGCAGTCTACCAAATCCTTTCTAAGGTTTAACGTTTAGCCACACCACAAGCTTAGGACTCCCCTCCGTGCTACCTTTTGAGTTTGTTGTCATTGGAAAGCCAATTTCCTATCAGACAAAGGATAAAAAGCGTCTTCAAGCTTGGAAGATGCTTGTTCAGAATACGGTCAAAACGCTTTGGCAAGAATCTCCTTCGGGTGATTATTTACGGGTAATTATCACTCACTATTATGATGCCGACCCCACTAATGAAAGCGGTGTACCCGATAGTGATAATATTGTAAAGCCCGTCAGAGATGCTTTGAATGGGTTAATATATGTGGATGACTATCAAATTACAGACTTTGTGAGTCGTCGTCGCAGCCTCAATGGTTCTTTCCGAGTCAAGGGTATGTCCCGTGTGCTCGCTGATGCCTTTTGCAAGGGTGAGGAATTTCTACATGTCAAGGTAGAGGCTGCGCCTGATCCTGAGGAGCTTAATTGAAATTCTCTGCCCAGTTAATTATGAGTCATCCAAAACATCAAAACCCATTGGAATACCGAAGGTTGTTGAAGCTGGCGAGGGAGTATCGGCAAAAAGGATACAATGTTAAATTGCACCCTTCGCCAGCAGAATTACCTCCTGCCCTAGCAAAGTGTCCTTTTGATCTGATTGCCGAGGGCAAAGATAAGGTTGTCGCAGTTGAAGTTCGTACTCGTGAGAATCTCACTTTGAACGGGGCTGAAGACCTACGGCATATGACCGATCTGGTGCATCAGGTTCCAGGGTGGGAATTTGAGCTTGTCGTGACCAATCCTCGTAAGAAGTCTATCTGATGATACAAAGTTCGCTTGGCTCAACTGGGTTGCAGGTACAATTAGGATGATCAGGGTGGATGATTAGTTGCTGACTTCGTCTCCAATGAGGTCTCGTGTCGCTTGAAATAAGGCATTACCGCCCAAGATATAGGAAAAGGTTGCGGTGGGTGCTCCTACATATAAATTGCTGGCAATTAGCCCAAATCCTGCCACTGTGAAAGTTACTCCAGTGGCAATTTTACGCTTTCTATATTTCTTTTCTTTGCGACTGAGCGATCGCGACTCAGCCAACTGGGTAACGGCTTCCTCATGCAACTTAGGAAAAAGCGTTACTAATTCGTGCCCATCGGTCACTTCCAGCAAAGCTTCCGGAGTTTTTAAGTAAGCCAAAATCAGTTTCGTCAAGTCTTTGCGGTTGAGTTGCAAGGGACGTACAGATTGTAATTCTGTCGCAATGATTGATTCAGATGCTTGTGTCAGTTCTTGCTGCCAATCCAAATTGGTCGCAACAGATTGGGCTTTAGGTGCTGCTGTTTGCAGAAATTGGTTCACTGATTGCAAAACCCCTTCTTTTTGCAAAGTGGTCAATACTCGCTCATAAGCTTGGGCAACAGCTTGCTCAGCCTCAGTTGGACTGGGGACAGCCGTTTCCAACTTTTCATAGGCTCTGCGCCAATCTTCAAGGGCAGCTAGGAGATCTTTAATGTCTGGACTCATTGATATTGAGAGAATGCGATCGATAATTGTCGCTTACTCCCAATTATGCAGGTTAGATAAAGCAGTTTGGGGGGTTGTTGCAATTTTTGAATAGGGTCGTAACTCATATTTCTAAGTCAATCAGCGATCGCCACGATTTCATACTTGCTGGGACTAAAAATTACTGTCACAAGGGCTGATGCCATGACAAACGATTTCCGTTCAAATTGTCATCGCATGAAAAAAATTAAGAATATCTTCTACAACTAAAGCTTAAAGAAATCAATTCCTTCTCTTAAACTGAGATTAAATTTTCAATAGTAAGAGGAACAAATCCATTTCTGTGTTCCTTGTTACATAACCTATTCACTTTGCTGAAAAGATTAGAAAAATTCTTTGCAACTCTAGCTTTTCATGAGAAGAAGCTTTATGTTGCTAAGGGAAGATGAGATAATTTCAACCTCACCCTGAGGTGGAAGTTGTAATCCCCCGAAAGCAAATTTGACCGATGCGAGAAATCCTACTTGTTTGCATTTAGGTAAATGAAGCAGCTAGGTTTTCCCTCCAGATTGACCTAGATCGTTCTGTGTCTGAATTAGTCGATATCATTTCCCCTCACATTTGATTCTGATAACACTTCAGGAGAAGGATGTGCAATCTAGGTTTATCTGACATTTGAATTACTCAAGCTAATTTGGAGAGATGACGAATCATGGTAGCCACCCCCGAAAGATTGGTGATAACTTCTAAGCCCCTCACCGATGAAGAGCTTCGCAAGGTAGATGCCTATTGGAGAGCTTGCAACTATCTTGCAGTAGGTATGATTTACTTACGCGAAAACCCGCTACTCAGAGAACCTCTGAAGCCGGAACATGTCAAGGTTCGGTTGTTGGGACACTGGGGTTCTAGTCCAGGGCTAAGTTTTATTTACGTGCACCTCAACCGCATCATCAACAAGTTTAACCAGAGCATGGTTTATGTTGCCGGTCCAGGTCATGGCGCACCTGGCGTGATTGGGCCTGTCTACCTGGAAGGTGCTTACTCTGAAATCTATCCCGACAAGAGCGAAGACGAAGAAGGTTTACAAAAATTCTTCAAGCAGTTTTCCTTTCCAGGCGGCATTGGTAGCCATTGCACTCCCGAAACTCCGGGATCTCTTCATGAAGGCGGAGAACTGGGCTACAGCTTGTCTCATGCCTATGGCATTGCCTTTGATAATCCTGACTTGATCGTGGCCGCCGTAATTGGCGATGGCGAGGCAGAAACCGGACCTTTGGCAGCATCCTGGCACGCTAATAAATTCCTCAACCCCATTCGAGATGGTGCCGTGATCCCCATCCTCCACCTCAACGGCTATAAGATTGCTAACCCTACCATTCTCTCTCGCATTAGCCATGAAGAGCTAGATTGTCTATTCCGGGGTTATGGCTATAAGCCTTACTTTGTTGAGGGGTCTGATCCTGAGTACATGCACCAAGCAATGGCTGCAACTCTGGATACTGTGATTGCTGAGATCAAAGAGATTCAACATGATGCTCGGAGTAGTGGCAATGCTGTTCGTCCTAAGTGGCCGATGATTGTGTTGCGCTCTCCCAAAGGGTGGACAGGCCCAGCTTTCGTTGATGGGCATAAAACTGAAAACTTCTGGCGATCGCACCAAGTCCCCCTCTCAGGCATGCACAACAACCCTGAGCACCTGAAACTGCTGGAAGATTGGATGCGGAGCTACAAACCAGAGGAACTGTTTGATGCCAATGGTGTTCTGATCCCAGAATTAAAGGAACTGGCTCCTAAGGGTGATCTGCGTATGGGTGCCAATCCCATCACCAATGGGGGGCTGGTTCGCAAAGAATTGCGGATGCCCGATTTCCGCGACTATGCCGTGGCTGTTCCCAAGCCCGGTACGACAGAGGCAGAGAATACTCGCCCTCTGGGTGCCCTCCTGCGAGATATTATGCGGAATAATTCCAACAATTTCCGCGTGTTTGGCCCCGATGAAACGGCTTCTAACCGTTTGAATGCCATTTACGAAGTCAGCAAGAAGATGTGGATGGCTGACCTGCTGGAGGAGGACCTCGACGGGTCTGAACTCTCTAGAGACGGTCGCGTCATCGAGATGCTGAGTGAGCACACCCTGGTCGGTTTCCTGGAAGGATACCTCCTCTCCGGTCGTCATGGCTTCTTCCATACCTACGAAGCCTTTGCCCACGTCATCGACTCGATGTTTAACCAGCACGCCAAGTGGTTGGATATTTGTAAGCATGAAGTGCCCTGGAGAGCACCAGTTTCCTCCTGGAATATTCTGCTGTCCTCAACGGTTTGGCGGCAAGACCACAACGGCTTTAGCCACCAAGATCCTGGCTTCATGGATGTGGTTTCCAACAAAGACAAAGATGTCGTGCGGATCTACTTGCCCCCTGATGCCAACTGCTTGCTCTCGGTCGCAGACCACTGTTTCCGCAGCACAGATTACACTAACGTGATTGTGGCGGACAAACAGAAGCACTTGCAATATTTGAGCATCGACGAAGCGATCAAACATTGCACCAAGGGCATCGGCATTTGGGATTGGGCGTGCAACGACGATTGCGGCACGGAACCCGATGTACCTGATGTAGTAATGGCTTGCTGTGGTGACATTCCCACCAAGGAAGCACTGGCTGCGAATGCCATCATTCGGGAAGAATTCCCCTACATCAAGGTGCGGTTTATCAATGTGGTGGATTTGATGACCCTGCTGCCGGATTCAGAGCATCCCCACGGTTTATCTAATCGGGAGTTTGATAACCTGTTCACGCCTGACAAGCCGATCATCTTCAACTTCCACGGCTACCCCTGGCTGATTCACAAGCTCACCTATCGTCGTACCAATCAGCACCGGATTCATGTACGTGGCTACAAGGAGGAAGGTAACATCAACACTCCGTTGGAGTTGGCGATTAATAACCAGATCGATCGCTTTAACCTGGTGATTGATGTCATCGATCGCGTTCCTGAATTGGGTTCTCGTGCGGCTCACGTCCGTGAACGGATGAGAAATGCGATTATTGACAACTGCAATTATGCCTATGAGCATGGCACCGATCGCGATGAGATGGTGCATTGGAAGTGGCCTTACTAAGGCTCTGAATTGTCGGGTGAGCATTGCTCACCCGCTTTCAATTGTCCTCAATCGTGGTTTGAACTCATGATTAGGACTGACGCACTTCGTGGGAAAAACCGGAATGGTTGAAGGATTTGTGGGGCCAAACGCTCCATAAATTCCCCAACTGCGTAGACCCTGATGATGTGCTCTCAGGAGGGACAATATGAGGCGCGTTCGTTTCTAGCCAATGATCTTTTCGCCCTCTCAGGTAAGGATATGAAAGTCGCTTTCTTCAGCAGTAAGCCCTATGACCGCCAATCCTTTGAGCAGGTCAACGCCAGCTATGGGCATGAGTTGGTTTTTTTTGAACCTCGTTTAACCGCAGAAACAGTGAGTTTGGCCACTGGTTTTCCAGCAATCTGTGTGTTCATTAATGACACCGTTGATGCAACTGTACTGCGATCGCTCTTTCAGAATGGCACCCGCGTTATTGCGTTGCGCTGTGCTGGCTTCAACAATGTTGACTTGAAAATTGCCGCCGAACTAGGAATGAAAGTGGTTCGTGTTCCAGCTTACTCGCCCTACGCTGTGGCAGAACACGCAGCAGGGTTGGTATTGATGCTCAATCGCAAGCTGTACCGTGCCTACAATCGTGTCCGCGAGGATAATTTTGCCCTAGACGGCTTACTGGGCTTTGATTTACACGGCTGTACGGTTGGAGTTGTGGGCACGGGTAAAATTGGTCAGTGTTTCGCTCAAATTATGCAGGGCTTTGGCTGTAAATTGTTGGGCTACGATGTTCGGCAAAACCCAGCTTGTCTTGAACTGGGGTTGACTTATGTCGAGTTGCCAGAGTTATTAGCAACATCTGATGTGATCTCGCTGCACTGCCCCTTGTTTCCATCTACCCATCATATGATCAATGCAGACACGATCCAGCAATTGAAGCGGGGAGTGATGCTGATCAACACCAGTCGGGGTGGTTTGGTAGACACCAAAGCAGTGATTGAAGGACTCAAATCGGGACAAATCGGTTACTTTGGCACCGATGTTTACGAGGAAGAAGCTGACCTGTTTTTTGAAGATTTATCTGATCAGGTGATCCAGGACGATACATTTCAACTGTTACAATCCTTTTCCAATGTGGTGATTACTGCCCACCAGGCTTTCTTTACCCGCGATGCGTTAGAGGCGATCGCAGGCACCACTTTGGCTAATTTGCGGGATGTAGAACAGGGGCAACCCTGCGCTAATGAAGTCAAAGCCGAAGAAAAAGTAGTTACCAAATCTCCAGCTTAGAAAACATTTTGGTAGAAAGTATACAGAGATTACGATGTCGAGCAAATGACTAGCAATGGATGGACAACTCTGTATGAACCCTTTCCAACCGCTAGTGTTTCCCCTAGCCTATGCTAGTGGTCTGTCAATTTTGATTTGCAGGATACCCCGCAAATCAAAATTAAATTAAAGGAAGTTTTGAGGGGTCTGTGACCCCTCAAAACTTCCTTGACAGACCACTAGTTGCTAAACCAACAACAGGAGCAAAATAAAATGAGTGTAGCTATTCAAACTATCCATGCTCGTGAGATTTTAGATTCCCGTGGCAATCCCACGGTAGAGGTCGATGTTATCCTGGCAGACGGCAGCAAAGGACGAGCAGCCGTGCCCTCTGGAGCTTCTACAGGCACCCGTGAGGCGTTGGAGTTACGCGATGGTGAACCCACCCGCTTTGGTGGTAAAGGGGTTCGTAAAGCGATTAACAATGTCAATACAACGATCGCCGATGCCCTCAAAGGCATGGATGCTACCGATCAGACCGCAGTTGACCACAAGATGCTGGAGTTGGACGGCACAGAATACAAATCCAACTTAGGAGCCAACGCGATTTTAGGAGTTTCAATGGCCACTGCCAGAGCGGCTGCCTTTGCCCAAGGCTTGCCCCTCTATCAATATCTGGGTGGTGCAGAGGCTACCCTATTACCCGCCCCCTGCTTCAACGTCCTCAATGGCGGTGCTCACGCAGACAACACGATCGATTTCCAGGAATTCATGATCGTGCCTGTCGGGGCTGCAACCTTTGTGGCTGCAATGGAAATGGGTGCAGAGGTCTATCATGCACTCAAATCCATCCTCAAGCAGAAGGGATGCAGTACGGGAGTTGGCGACGAGGGTGGTTTTGCTCCCGATCTAGCCTCCAATGTAGAAGCAGTAGAAGTGATTTTACAAGCCATTGAAAAAGCGGGGTTGAAACCTGGTCAGGACATGGACTTAGCTCTTGATCCAGCCGTTAGCGAATTGCATCAAGAAGACGGTAGTTACCTGTTCTTTAAATCCGACCAGCGCAAAATCTCGACGGAAGAGATGATTTCCCTGTGGGAAGGGTGGGTGAACCAATATCCCATCATTTCCATTGAGGACGGCTTGGGCGAGAAGGATTGGGAAGGCTGGAAGCAACTGACGACGCGATTGGGCGATCGCATTCAACTCGTGGGAGATGATGCCTTTGTCACCAATCCTAAAATTATCAGACAGGCGATCGCCGATGGAGTTGGTAACAGTTCCTTGATTAAAGTCAATCAAATTGGCTCTGTCACCGAAACCTTGAGTGCCATCAATGACTCTCGCGTGGGTGGCTATACCTGGATGGTCAGCCACCGTTCTGGCGAAACCCCTGACGACTTTATTGCCGACCTGTCTGTGGCGACGCTGGCGGGTCAAATCAAAACGGGTGCTCCCTGTCGAGGTGAGCGCTTGGCAAAGTACAACCAGTTGTTGCGGATTGAAGAAGAGCTAGGCAGCAAAGCCCGTTATGCGGGTCTTACTGCTTTCAAACAAAAGCAACCCATCAGCTAATCGTTGAACCAGGCTTCCCTTCTTGTAGGGTACGTTAGGCTTCAGCCGTAACGCACCATCGATAGAATCATCGGACAAATCAAGGCCGCGTTGAGCCAAAACCAATATCGCGGGTAACGGGCGTTTTCAGTTTGGTGCGTTACGCTAACGCTAACGCACCAAACCGCCTATCGCAGCAAGAGACTTAGAGTTCTCTGGACAAGAAATAACACAGTGCTGATTCAGGAGAATAGAAACCATGACACAAAATTTGCTGGAACAACTACGCGAAATGACCGTTGTGGTAGCAGATACAGGGGATATTCAGGCGATCGAAAAATTTACACCCCGTGATGCTACGACGAACCCCTCTCTGATTACGGCAGCAGCCCAGATGCCTGAATATCAGAGTATTGTGGATGAAACCCTGCTGCAAGCCAAGCAAGAATTGGGGGAAGCTGCCAGTCGAGAGCAAATTGTCTCATTGGCATTCGATCGCCTTGCCGTCGCATTTGGGTTGAAAATTCTTCAAATTGTGCCGGGTCGCGTTTCTACAGAAGTGGATGCCCGCTTATCCTATGACACAGAGACCACGGTAGAGAAGGCGCGGTACTTAATTTCTCAATACAAAGCAGCAGGCATTGCACCCGATCGCGTGCTAATCAAAATCGCTGCTACCTGGGAGGGCATTAAAGCCGCAGAAATTCTGGAAAAAGAAGGGATTCATTGTAATTTGACGTTACTGTTTGGTTTGCATCAGGCGATCGCTTGTGCTGAGTCCGGTATTACTCTGATCTCACCTTTTGTTGGGCGAATTTTGGACTGGTACGTCAAAGAAACGGGCAAAGAATACACCCCTGAGGAAGATCCTGGAGTGCAGTCGGTAACTCGGATCTACAACTACTACAAGAAATTTGGTTACAACACAGAAGTGATGGGGGCTAGCTTCCGCAATATTGGCGAGATCACTGAATTGGCGGGTTGTGACCTGTTAACGATTTCTCCCAAGTTGTTAGAGCAACTGCAAACGCATGAGGCTGACCTGCCGCGTAAACTTGACCCTGCCAAAGCCAGTGAGTTTCCTATCGAAAAGATAGCAATGGATAAGGCGACTTTCGACCGGATGCACGCTGAGGATCAAATGGCTTCTGAGAAGTTGGACGAGGGTATCAAAGGTTTCACTAAGGCTTTGGTGGCTCTGGAGCAATTATTGTCCGATCGCCTTGATAAATTGGCAGGTGGACTGATCGTGGGTACAGCAGCCGAAGATGTCTTCCGGGCGTATGACCTGGATGGCGATGGCTTCATTACTCGTGAAGAATGGATGGGAGCCGATGCCGTGTTTGATGCACTGGATGTAAATGACGATGGCAAAATCACTCACGAAGAGATGCTGGCTGGCTTAGGAGCTGCTTTCCGTTTACAGGAAATGGCTGACCGTTGGTTTGCTCGCTCTGCGGCTGAATAATAGGGACTGATGCTGAGGAATTGCCAAATTCCCCCAGTTTTCCACCTTTGGTTGATAACTTTAGGTCTAGAGATGATTACCTGTAAAGATGATTGCTAATTTATTAATCCCCAAGGGTTGGTAGCTAGCTTGACACAGGTTGGTCTTCTCGCCCATTTGCCTCAAAACCCTCTCTGGCGCTGTGCCCAATTGATTTGGGCACTTTCCCCTATTAATTTGGAATTATATTATTTTTGTGTTGTTAAATTGAGCGATCGAGAAAGCTCCATCCAGGAATTTTTAGTTGGCATGGTGCAATTCTTCATCTGTATTGCGGATGAATGGGCGCGTTGATCCCTTAATTACATAGAGCGCTTTCTTGGCTTTCTGGCTCGTTCTAGCTCAATTCTCAGCTTTCCATGTCAAGCAGAATACAGAACTTCCTAAGAATCATCACTTCCTGTAAGAATTAGTTTTTGTAAAGTGGAAATTTGACCTTAAAATCATGCTGACCAGAGCGTCCATCTTTTTGCAATTTCACCCGTTGGCGCTAAGGTTGTTTACTTTCCGCTTTTGGCTGACCTTAAACTACCCACCATTTGATCCAGGTTCTTATCTATGCTTTTGCTGAGAGTTCCCTTTTTTTTCAAACTGGTGCTTCTACTGACACTGGTTTTTACACCAGTCGTATTCGGGAATCAAGCGTCAGCTCTTGCTGATGAAAATCCATTAGAAGTTATCCGGTCAGAAGCAAGCGACCTGACTGAAGCATTTTCACTGCCCCGCTCGGTGCCCAGCGGTATGACCATCAAAATCGATGGTAGTGGCAATATGGTTCCCATTAACCAGGCATTGAAACAACAGTTTGAAGAGCAGTTTCCGGGCACTGAAGTTGAAATTCAGGCAAATGGAACCGAGCCAGCCATCAAGGCTTTGCTGAACGGTGAGATCGATGTAGCAGCCATTAGCCGTCGGCTTACACCAACTGAGACAGCAAAGGGACTTTTGGAGGTGCCACTAGGACAAAAAAGCATAGCGATTATTGTTAGCAAGGGTAATTCATTCAACGGTAGCCTGACCATCAAGCAATTTGCCAAGATTGCTCGGGGCGAAATTACCGATTGGGCTGAAGTTGGCGGTCAGCCTGGAACGATTCGCTTCATTGATCGCCCTTTAACCAGTGATACCCGTCTTGCCCTCAGTCAATACAAGGTTTTAGATCAAGCCCTGAACCCTAGCGAGTTTGGTAGTGGTGAACATGTTGTTCAGATGGCGACCGACGACACAAGTGAACTGGTTCGCCAGTTGGGTAAAGATGGGATTGGTTATGCGATCGCAGATGAAGTCAAAGATCGGACAGACATTAAGCTAGTCAAGACCGCCATCTTGCTCGATACCTTACCAGGCGATGCCCTTTATCCTTACTCTTTGTCACGAGCTTATGCCTACAAGCGTTCTCCTGGTTCTGAAATCAAATCCTTTTTAGGATTTGTTACCACTGAACCGGGTCAAGCTGCACTGACCACAAAAGCAGCATCGAAGTCTACTCTTTCCAATCCGATTGCCCCCTTGCTTGCTCCGATTCTAGCCAGTCCTGTGGATGATATCTCAACGGGTGCGGCTTCAAAGCCGCAACCAGGAACTCCTCCCACTATCAAAGACTTAGGCGTTAAGACCGAGAACACAGCAAAGGCAAAACAGCGAGTTGCGGTTCAGGAAAAAGCCGTGAGTACTGGGCAGCAAGAGCCGACACAGGTGGCAACGAAGACTGCTCAGCGATCGCCAGCAAAAGCTGCGGCTAAAGCAGCAAGGCAAGATAAAGCTGCGGCTAAGGACTCTCAAGATCAAGAAAAAGGATTTTTCTGGTGGCTACTGCTACCCCTCCTCTTGCTGGGCTTGTTTTTGCAGTGGCTCTTCCGCAAGTGGCGGGATACCGTTCCATCTGCCCGTCCGTCTGGTTCTGCTGGTACTACTACTGCAACTACTGCAACAACTTCCAGGGTTCAAGAAACTCCATCCTCTGAGCTATCTGCCCCAGTTACGGCGCAAACTGCGATTGACTCTGCCAGTGCAGTTACGGTTGTGGATACACCATCCGAACCCAGGGTTGAGCCAACGATCGCATCTCCGCCTCCGCCATCTGTATCTGCCTCATCTGCCCTGACAGCGGTGCCTGCCCAACCCACCAGGGAAGTTGAAACGGCTGAAGTTCAAAGAGCGGACTATGAGCCAATTTATCTTGAGGCCATGCAGTTGTTCAACGACGGGCAATATGAAGCCACTCTACCGTTGTTCGATCGCGTTGTTGTGCTCAATCCCGATTGGTTTGATGCCTGGGTTGGCAAAGGTAACGCTCTCTTACGTCTGGGGCGGACAGATGAAGCCAGAGAAGCTTTCAATCGGGCAAACCAACTGCGTCCTGGCGATGCGACGATGGTCAAGGCTCTGGCAGATTTACAGGCTTCTACTCAAGCTGCGCCAGGATCAGTGGAACCGTCAAGTACTCAATCTGCGTCTCCTGTTACAGCAGCCACGTCTGAAACCCCAACCGTTGTAACATCTCCAATCGATTCAGCTACAACCGTTGCAGCTACAACCGCTGCAGCTACAACCGTTGAACCTGCAACGGTGGCAACCCCCACGGTTGAGCCGCCTGCTGTTGAAACAACGGAGCCAGCAATCGTTGAAACCTCCACTGCGATCGCAAGTTCCGTTCCCATGGCTGCGCCATCTGCACCAGAGGCCCCCACAGCACCAGCTTTGAATGTGGCTGAACCCTCGATCTCTGCCCCTGCCTCAGCATCGGATTTGGATCTGGGCAGATTCAAAGAAGCGTTTTTACAGCGGTTAGCAACCAACGGCAACTCTTTAGAAACGGCTACTGCCAATGATGCCTATTTAGCCTTGGCAAAAGTGATTTGCGATCGCCTGTTACAACGGAATACGCCTGAAACTTATCTAAGCAGCCCTGATTTCCGCATGGTCAGTGAACTCTCGGCTGAATACTTGCCTGGGCCCCATTTGGGTAACAGTTTAGTTAATCTGGGCATTTACAATGTAGCTCAACAAGCGATGCAGGAGTTGGGGCTGGATTTGAAGACGCTCTGTGCTCAGGAAGAAGAACCGGGTCTGGGTCGGGGTGGACTGGGACGCTTGATGGTGTGCTATCTGGATGCATTGGCAACGGCTGAAATTCCGGCGATCGGCTACGGCATTCGGTATGAGTACGGTATTTTTGATCAAGAAATTCAAGACGGCTGGCAGGTCGAAACCAGAGATACTTGGCTGCGCTACGGCAATCCCTGGGAGGTGCAGCGTCCTGAAGGTATGGTTGAGGTGCAATTTGGTGGTCATACCCAGGCCTATGTCGATGAGCAGGGAGATTATCGGGTGCGCTGGCTAGCGCAAGAGGTGATTCAAGGAATTCCCTATGACACTCCCATTCCTGGCTACAAAGCGAATACTGTTAATTTGCTGCGTCTGTGGCAATCCAACACAGACAATCTCTGTAAAATTCTCTATCCAGTCGATGTCGAATTCCACGGGCGGGAATTGCGCTTGAAACAGCAGTTTTTCCTGATCTCTTGTGCTCTGCAAGACATGATTCGATTGCATGTGCAAGCGGGTCGGGAGGTGAGCAGCTTGTCCGATCGCTTTGCTCTGCAACTCAATGATACTGACACAACACTGGCGGTGCCTGAGTTAATGCGGTTGTTGCTGGATCACCACGGATTGCCGTGGGATCAGGCCTGGTTGATAACACAAAAAACCCTGTCCTACACCAATCACAGTTTGATGCCAGAAACGCTGGATGATTTGTGGTCGATCGCGCTCCTGCAACACAACCTACCCAGACACCTGGAAATCATTTTTGAGATCAATGCTCGATTCCTGGATGATGTGCGATCGCAGTACCCAGAAGACAGCGATCGCCTTCGCAACATGTCTTTAATTGATGAATCCGGAGAGCGGTTTGTTCGTCTCACACACTTAGCCTGTGTTGGTGTTCATGCGGTTAATGGAGTTTCGGAATTACACACAACATTGCTCAAACAACGCATCCTGACCAATTTCTATCAGGTGTATCCCGATCAGTTCAGCAATAAAACCAACGGTATTACCCCCCGTCGCTTTTTGTTGCTGGAGCATCCCCGATTAGCCGAATTAATCACTCGTCATATTGGCGATGGCTGGATCAAGAATTTGGAGGTGCTGAATCGTTTGGAGGGGTTAGCAGATGACGGGGAATTTCGCCAGCAATGGCGACAGACTAAATTGGCAGCCAAGCAAGATTTGATTGCTCACATTCGTCAACTAACGGGAATTGATGTCCATCCCAATTCCCTGTTTGATGTTCAGACGATGGTGATGCATGAATACAAGCGGCAACACCTGAATGTGCTCCACATTCTGACGGTGTTTAATCAAATCAAAGCTAATCCCAATATTGATATCGTGCCCCGCACGTTCATCTTTGGCGGCAAAGCAGCACCCGATTACAACACTGCTAAGTTAATCATCAAACTGATTCACTCAGTGGCTCAGATCATCAACAACGACCCAGACGTAGATGGCCGCTTGAAAGTCGTCTTCCTGCCTGACTTAAACATTAAGTCGGCTCAACCGATTAACCCAGCCGTGGATTTGTCAGAACATATTTCCTTGGCAGGCACCGAGGCTTGTGATACAGGTAATATGATTGCTGCCTTAAATGGAGGATTGATTCTGGGATCTGCTGACGGCTCTAATTTAGAGATGCGGGATGCAGTAGGGGCCAATAATTTCTTCCAGTTCGGTTTGACCCTTGACGAGGTGGTGAATTTGAAAATCCAGGGTTACACCCCGATGGAATATTACAACGCCAACTCTGATCTCAAGGCTGCCATTGACCTGTTGACCTCTGGCACCCTCTCTGACGGCGATACTGAGCGTTTCAAACCCCTGGTTCATCTATTGCTCTCAGAGGATAAGTACCTGTTATTGGCTGACTATCAATCCTATATTGAGGCTCAAAATCGCGTTAGCCAAGCCTACAGAGACCCAGAGGGATGGACTCGTATGTCCATTCTCAATACTGCCCGCATCGGCAGGTTTTCTAGCGATCGCGCTGTGCGGGAATACAGCCAGGAGGTTTGGCAGATCAAGCCAATGACAGAACGGTTGCGTCAGTTCAGTCAGCCTCAAGCTGGCTGACTGCGGACGGTCTCGCCTCCTGCAACAACTGCCACAGATTTGCATTTACTCAATCAAAAAGGAGATCAACTTATGGAAGGTTGCGTCGTTACTGATCTGAAGGTTCACAGCAAAAATAATTGCTACATCTTATCTGCCGATGTGATGCAGAGGATTCAAAGCCAGACATCAGCTACAGCCAGGCTAGAACCGGGCACCAACATTGTGAAAATTACCAGCGGTGCGTTCAGCTATCGAACAGCGAGTGGGTTTACTGGAGAGCCGTGGGTGCTGTTGTGGATCTATGGCGGCAAGGTAATCAACAAGAAAACCAATGTGGAAGTTCCAGCAACCTGGACAACTTTGAACGGCTACGACGACACACTGACTTTAGAAGTCCTTGAGCCTGCCTCGCTCTGTGCTTTTTTCTTTGACACACTGCTGGATGATAACGAGGGTGAAGTACACCTCTCGGTTGTTCGTATCTAGAAGGGAAGAGTGGAGAGGTGCAGGGTGGAGGAGGAGAGGCATGGAAAACCATTTCAGTTTCTTGATCTTGTCATTCCTGCTCTCTCCATCCCATTAGTTCTTTGCCTCTCAGACTCAGTTGTTATTAATATTCAGCTTTCATCTACGGAAATAAATAGCCATGAAGTACTCGAAGGGAACGCTCGTCAAATTTTGGGCAGTCTTGCTTACTCTAGCAGCAGCCCCAGAGCCTTTGGTCACGTTGATGGCTGAGCCAGCGATCGCTCAAACAGCAACTCAAACCCTGGCTCAAGCCACCAGCCCCAGTCCTGAGTTTCCTCTGCCTGAGTCGCTGCCTGAAGGAACCACTGTCAGGGTCGATGGTTCCGCCAGTATGGAAGTGCCCAATCAAGCGTTACAGCAGCGGTTCCAGGACCGGTTTTCTGGGACAACAGTTAATCTGGCTGCCGCCGGAACCGATCCTGCCCTGACAGCGTTGCAACAAGATGAGATTGATTTGGCCGCAGTTGGCAGACCATTAACTGAAGCTGAAACGGCTGAAGGGCTGGTATATGTGCCTATTGAACGGGAAAAAATTGCCGTGATTGTGGGGCCAGATAACCCGTTTAATGGCAGTCTCACCTTTGAACAGTTTGCTCAAATGTTTCGTGGAGAGATCACGGATTGGTCAGAGGTCGGTGGCCCTGCTGGCCCGATTCGTTTCGTCGATCGCCCTGATTCGAGTGATACCCGTCTTGCCTTCAGCAATTACGAAGTGTTCAGAACGGCTCCCTTTGAAACCGGAGACAACGCGGTTCAGGTGGCAGATGACCAAACAGCGACGGTCATTGGTGAACTGGGACAGGATGGCATCGGTTATGCGATCGCTGATCAGGTGCTCGATCAACCCAATGTCAAAATCGTGCCGATGCACCAGACCTTGCCGGATGATCCACGCTACCCCTTCTCCCAACCCCGTGGCTATGCCCATAAAGCAGGAGCCGCCGCCCCTGTGCTGGCATTCTTAGGTTTAGCCACCACCGCTCCGGGAGAGGAAATAGTAGCAGCAGTTTCTCCCAGTCCTACGCCTGCGGTTACGACCACTCCCAGTCCGACTCCAGTGGCAGAAGCCACTCCCAGTCCGGTTGCTTCGCCAACCGATACAGCTCAAGCGGTGGGCACTGCTGAGCGAGAAGGGGGATTTCCCTGGTGGTTGCTGTTGCTACCTCTACTGGGCATCCCGCTCTTGCTGTGGTTGCTAGGACGAGGACGAGATGCAGCACCCGTGCCCGCAGCCGTACCAGCGGCGGCTCCGGTGGTTGTCCCTCCTCCCCCTGTGCGCCGCAGTCGGATAATTTTGACTCCGCGCAATTGCCGTGAAGCTTACGCTTATTGGGAGGTGCCCGAAGAGCACCTGAACGACATCAAGCGGCAAGGTGGACGCAAACTAGCGCTGCGCCTCTACGACGTGACCGATATTGACATGGCTCATCAAACACCTCACAGCGTGAAACAGTTTGACTGTAATGCGTCTGAGCAGGATTTGCACGTCCCTATTGCAGTTGATAACCGCGACTACATCGCTGAGTTGGGATACGTAGGCGAGGATGATCGCTGGCTGCCGATCACCCGTTCTGAACACGTTCGTGTGCCTGCCTGCGAACCCATTCGTCCGGTTGCAGAAACTACTTCAGTCGTTCGTGGTGCTGCCATCGCAACGGGTGCAGTCGGTGCTGTAGCGGTGGGTGCCGCTGCGATACGACCTGTTCCCCCTGCTGTAGAAACTCCCAGCCGAGTGATTTTGACCCCGCGTGATTGTAGACACGCTTATGCCTATTGGGAAGTACTACAGTCTACCAAAGATGCTCTCAAAGGGCAGGGCGGACAAAAGCTCATGCTCCGGCTCTATGATGTCACCGGACTTGAGAATATCGATAACCAGGTGCCTCACGATGTCAAGCAGTTCGATTGCAACGAGGCAGAACAGGATTTACACATCCCTATTGCATTAGATGACCGGGATTATATCGTGGAGTTGGGCTACGTCACCACAGAAGGACGATGGCTGAGATTGGCGCGATCGCCCCGTGTGAGAGTGCCTGCTTGCCCCCCTGAATTTGTTGTAGCTCGAGCTGCTGGCTCCACTGTTGAGCCAGGAATCTACACCCCAACCGTGACACCTCCTACGGTCATACCGGCCACAGCCGTACCACCAACTGTTACACCCCCAGCTACACCGCCTATCTACCCACCTGCATCTCCAGAGATGAGAGTCGATCGAGGTGCCAATTTAGGGGCTGGCATTCTGGCAGGTGGAGCAGCGATCGCAGCGGGGGCAGCCACAGCAGTACAGGGATTGCGACGCGATCAATCTCCGACAGAAACCCCTGCACCTGTCGCCCCTATGACGACGGCACCCCGTGAAAGCCGCGTTATCTTGACGACTCGCACGCCTCAAGATTTGTATGTCTATTGGGAAGTATCGGAAGCCCAGCGCACTCGCTTGAAGAATCAAGGAGGACGCAAATTTCAATTGCGTCTTTATGATGCCACCCAGATTGATCTCGATCGCCAACCTGCTCATAGTCTGCGGGAGTTTGACTGCGGGGAACTGTCTCAGGATCTCCATATTCCCATTGAATTGAGCAATCGCGACTATGTGGCAGAAATTGGCTATCTGACGGATGACAATCGCTGGTTAAGTTTAGCGCGATCGATGCACATCCACGCCCCAACTGTCGATGCAGGTTCACCAGACATGAGACCAACAGCGAGATCTATCCCTGCGGATACTGCTCCTGCGGGATCTCCCTTCAATAACATTGTCACAGGTGCAGTCACAGCTGCGGGAGCAGCTTTGGCTGGTGGTGCAGCAGCAGCTTCGCAGTTGCTTCCAACCCAACCTACCACTGCATCTGCTGCGACTGCCTCAGAGCGCTGTCATATTCAGCGCCTTGTAGTTCATAGTAAAAACCATTGTTTTGAACTGGATACTGAACAGATGCGTCGTATCCAGCAAGAAGTAGCGGTGTCTCAGGCTCTAGAAACGGGTAATTACTTCATCCGGATCAAGGAGGGAGCTTTTGGCTATCGAGGCGCGATCGGTACTCAAGCTGAGCCTTACGTCATCTTATGGATCTATGGGGGTAAGGTGATCAATACTCAAACGGGCATCCCAGTCATGTCTACCTGGTGCAGTTTGAATGGATACGATGATGCTCTGACATTGCAAGTTTTAGAACCTGCAACCCTGTGTGCTTTGTTCTTTGATACCTATGTGAATGATAACAATGGTGAAGTTACAGTCTCAGTGGTGAAACTCCCTGTGCGTCCGTAAATCCAGCGTATTGTCAAAATGATTGGGAGATAGCTTTGGATGTGGAACTGGTTCTACGGAGTGCATCTCACTTTTGCAATCTTCTAAAACCCAGTTTTGCGAGTGGCGCGGGCGCAGCCCGCGCCACTCGCAAAACTGGGATGTACTCGGTTCTACGTCCAAAGTTTTTTGAAATTAACTTTATCTATTACGTGAGTTTGACGAGCAGTTATTCGTTGAGAGGCGCAGCCTGCCCCAACGAATAATTGCTAGGGGATTGCTATATGTTGCGCTTCAAAAACTTCGGTAGTAAGATCACGCCTCCTTAACCTATGTGTGGTTCTGTTGAATTAGAGAAGAAGTCAGTCTTAAGCAATGCAGGTATAACTCGACAGATTACCTTTGCCTTACGCCTGAACTGACATAAACCTTGAAGCTTCATCTGCTGAGTTTTGGACAAATACATGACACTGTCAGCTGATACCCCTAAAGTAGGCAACTTTACCATTGAGGACGATCGCACTGGGTTGAGCATCGAAACCCTGAAGCGTGCCTTTGCAGACAACTTGTTCTACATTCAGGGTAAATATCCTGAAATTGCTACAGCTAATGATTACTACCTGGCGCTAGCTTACACAGCGCGCGATCGCTTACTGCAACGGTGGATGAATACGTATCAGGCATTTCACAAACCCGATGTGAAAATCGTCTGTTACCTATCAGCGGAATTTTTACTCGGGCCGCACTTGGGCAATAACCTAATCAATCTGGGCATTTATAACCAGGTTCGGCAAGCGGTAGAAGAATCTGGATTGAACCTGGTGGAATTGTCCAAACAAGAGGAAGAACCCGGTCTGGGCAATGGTGGTCTGGGTCGTTTGGCCGCCTGTTACATGGATTCCCTATCTTCCCTGGAAGTACCTGCCTTTGGTTATGGGATTCGCTATGAATTTGGCATTTTTGACCAGGAAATTCACGATGGTTGGCAAGTCGAAATTACTGACAAATGGCTGCAATACGGAAACCCCTGGGAGTTAGCTCGTCCAGAGTATGCAGTTGAAGTGAAGTTTGGTGGGCATACAGAAAGTTACCTGGACGACAAAGGCAAGTATCGTGTCCGTTGGGTGCCCAGTCAAATCGTCAAAGGAATTCCTTACGACACCCCCATTTTGGGATATCAGGTCAATACCGTCAACACCCTCCGTTTATGGAAAGCAGAAGCGCCAGAATCCTTTGATTTTCAAGCGTTTAACGTGGGTGACTACTACGGTGCAGTCAACGAGAAGGTAATTTCAGAAAACTTAACGAAGGTTCTCTATCCCAATGATGAGCAGATTCAAGGCAAGCAGTTGCGTCTAGAGCAACAGTTCTTCTTTGTTTCCTGTTCCTTGCAAGACATGATTCGCTTGCATTTGAGCACGGGTGGCAGTTTGGAGCGTTTCCATGAAAAATACGCGGCTCAGTTGAATGATACTCACCCCGCGATCGGTGTGGCTGAACTGATGCGTCTGCTCATAGATGAGCATGGTATGGATTGGGATACAGCCTGGAACATTACCCAAAATACCTTTGCCTATACCAATCACACCCTTCTACCCGAAGCCCTGGAGAAATGGGCAATTCATCTGTTTGGCAGCTTGCTCCCTCGCCATCTGGAAATCATTTACGAAATCAATCGTCGTTTTCTCGATCAGGTTCGCATCAAGTTCATGGGCGACATGGGTAAAGTGTCTCGCCTGTCGCTAATTGATGAGAGTGGTGAACGTTATGTACGAATGGCGAATTTGGCCACGGTGGGCAGTCATGCCGTTAATGGAGTAGCTGAATTGCACAGCGAACTGTTGAAGAAAACAGTATTGCATGACTTTTATGAGTTGTATCCTGAGCGCTTCAAGAATGTTACGAATGGAGTTACTCCGCGTCGGTGGATTGTATTGAGTAATCCCCGCCTCACTGACTTAATTAGCAGCAAGATTGGCACAGATTGGATTAAGCATCTTGACCAACTGCGCCGCATTGAACCCTTCGTTGAAGATGGTGGCTTCCGGGCAGCATGGCGACAGGTGAAGCAAGAGATTAAACAAGATTTGGCAGCATATATTCAGTACCGCACCACGATCGCCGTCAATCCTGCGTCGTTGTTTGATGTCCAGGTTAAACGGATTCACGAGTACAAGCGGCAACATTTGAACGTGTTGCACATTATTACACTGTACAATCGTCTTAAGCATGACCCTAATCTGGATATTGTGCCACGCACCTTTATTTTCGGTGGAAAAGCCGCACCAGGTTACTTCATGGCGAAGTTGATCATCAAGTTGATCAATTCCGTGGCCGAGGTGGTTAACAGCGATCCAGTCGTGCGCGATCGCCTCAAAGTGGTCTTCCTACCCGACTACAACGTCACCTTTGGTCAACGGGTATATCCTGCGGCTGACCTGTCTGAGCAAATCTCCACAGCAGGTAAAGAAGCCTCTGGTACAGGCAACATGAAGTTTTCTATGAACGGCGCACTCACGATTGGCACTTTGGATGGGGCTAACGTTGAGATTCGTCAAGAAGCGGGAGCCGAAAACTTCTTCCTGTTTGGTTTAATCACAGAAGAAGTGGCTGAGGTGAAGGCCAAAGGGTATCGTCCGATGGACTACTACCACGCCAATCCCCAATTGCAAGAAGTGATTAACCTGATTGCATCTGGCTTCTTCTCACACGGCGATCAAGGTCTGTTCAAACCCTTGTTGGATTCGTTATTATACCATGATCCCTACTTGTTGTTGGCAGATTACCAATCCTATGTAGATTGTCAGGATCGAGTCAGCCATGCCTATCGCGATCAGGAGAACTGGACCCGGATGTCCATCCTGAACGTCGCTCGCATGGGTAAGTTCTCTAGCGATCGCTCGATTCAAGAATACTGCGACAACATCTGGGGAGCGAAGCCCGTCTCGATTGAACTGCATGAATATGTGCAAGAGAACGCAGGCATCAGAATCGGATCATAGGTACTGTCGTTCTGACAGCAACGAACGCAAATTTACGTAAGTTGCGTCAAACAAGGGGCTTAAGCCCCTTGTTCCGTGTAACAGTTTTTTCCAAGGTTATAACATCATCAAATTGGAGAATTATCATGGCAAAACTAATTCTTATGCGACACGGGCAGAGCTTGTGGAACGCAGAAAATAAATTTACAGGCTGGGTTGATATCCCCTTGGGAGAACGAGGTCGAGCCGAAGCAGTCATTGCTGCTTGCAAATTGCGGGATTATCGTGTGCAAGTTTGCTTCACAAGTATGTTATTTCGAGCAATGGAAACAGCCGTTCTCACCTTAACTGAAGTAGATGATATTTGTGGTGGGAAAACCCCTGTCTTTAAGCACGAAGCTGATGATGCTGATTGGCGGGGATGGGATCAATATGACGGTGATCCCAATGAAGAATTGCCTATTTATTCCAATGCTGCTTTGGACGAGCGTTACTACGGCGACTTACAGGGCATGAACAAAGCTGAAATGGCAGAGAAGTATGGCAAAGAGCAAGTGCAGCTTTGGCGACGGTCTTATTCTGAGCGCCCTCCCGGTGGAGAGAGCTTAGAAGATACCCAAAAGCGAGTTTTACCCTACTTCAACAGCCGCATTATGCCCCATTTGCAGCAAGGTGATAGCGTCCTTGTGGCGGCTCATGGTAATTCACTGCGATCGATCATCATGCAACTGGATAACCTGTCTCCAGAAGAAGTCGTCAAAGTTGAACTAGCGACTGCTGTACCGATCGTCTATGAGATTGATAGTGAAGGCAAAGTGCTCAGCAAGGAGATCCTGGATAAATGAAATGGCGTGATGAGTAAAAATTAGCTTGCGCCTGTAACTTTGGCCTTAAGGACTATCGCCCCAACAAAGACTGATAATTGGGGCAATAGGTGTAGATAGATGCGATCGTCACCGCTACTTCAAAACTGCGAGGCAGGTTCCCATCACTTTGCGATCGCCTGACAGTCGCGAGGGAACCTGTTTCTGTAATCAAAGGACAAATCGTTGCACCATACTCCAACACCGCTTCCAGGTTCTGAGTTTGGGCATATTGCATTGCTTCTGGAGTTGCCACCGCTGCAAAGTTTTGCCAGAAAACTAAATCAGTTGCATCCCTAGCTGGAGCACTTGCGGCTAAAACATGCGCTCGATAAGTTTGGCAGTATTCCTCTAACAGAATCAATTGTCCCGATGCATCGATCGCTGCCCGTCCTGACAGGTAATACATGCCGCAGATGCCCAGATTGGGTTCTTCAGGGTCTCGTCCAGCCCTACTAGTGGCAGCAGCCCCATTTAGGAGGAGAGAGGCAAGCAGGGCGATCGCACTCATCCGCGACAACCAATGGACAACTTTGACTGAAAGAATAGAACAGTTTTGCTGATTCGATCGCATCTTGTTGGAGTTTCCTGCTAACAAATGGTCGATACCTTCAGCATAGTCAAGGATCAGCAAAAGTCAGCTAAGAGCAAACAGAATGCTTTTGCTCCCAATTTATCTTGCTCTTTTGCTTTCTGCGTATCTTTAACGTGAGTTCGACGAGCGGTTTTTCGTGGGGGTGGGCTGCGCCCACCCCCACGAAAAACCGCCGTTTTGAGGGTGTGGCGCGTCGCGCCACACCCTCAAAACGGCGATTATCGAACTCACGTATCTGTAGTTCCTGCGGCTTCCTCATGGCTACTACACCACTTTCTGACAAACATAAAGTGTAAAGTATTGCAACTTAGTTTTACGATGTGTTACATTTTATTCAAAGGTTAAAACATATGAGGAATTGGCATCATGGAAACTCAAGAGTCTAAGTTTGGCTTCACTCAGTTCGCTGAGACATGGAATGGTCGTCTTGCAATGCTCGGTTTCGTCATTGGTTTGGCTACTGAATATTTGACCGGTCAAGGCATTTTGTCTCAAATTGGTTTGATGTAATTTCCTTCTTAGAGTGCAGATTGGGGAGTGCTTATGCAGGCACTCCCCATTTTGTTTACTTTCAGGACTTACGCAGTTAAGGGATGTGTGGGGCGCGAAGCGCCCCACACATCCCTTAACTATCTCGGTTTTTCGCACGCAGTGCGTAAGTCCTGACTTTTAGTAATCCACCCCCCGGAAAGAGCTTGCAGCAACCACTGGAGCCAGCCAACATTTCCTCGCCCTACAGCAAACCTCCTGAGGGCAAGAGTTGTGTGGGAATTCACGCAAAGCTTAGGTTCTCACACAACTTTTGCCATGGCTAGCCCTTCGGCTGCAACTATGCTGTTTCTGGGATCGAGAAGTACTCTCGCATGTAGGCGATCACCTCTGGGGTATGAGGTTTAAGTTCAGGTAAGTGAAGCGCGATCGCCTCTTGAATGGCAAGATTGACATCGGCTCCGACTTTGCCCTGAATGAAGGGTGCCAGATGTCGAGCCAGTTGCCAGCCGCTGCGGAGATTTGCCCTGACCAGAGCTTGTTCCATTGGGGTGGCCTGGGGTGAGTCAACCTCAGGCAACACGCGGCTGATAAAAGTCACCCGATGGAGCACGCGCCAGGGAATGCTCTTATCGCGATCGCTGGCTTTTTGTTGAGCCTGAATCGCCTCCCGCAGGGCGATCGCATTTGGGTTATTGCTCTGATTCAACCACACGGGATCAATCACCTTGTCTACAAAGTCATCAAAGTGTTGCACGTCGGGTTGGAGATAGAAGCTCATAAACCGATAGGCATCGACCTTGCCAGGTTGAGCTTTTGGCACCGGATTCAGCGGATCTTGAGTGTCAATTACCACGCGCCCCTGCTCATCGCGTTGATGGATATCCCGCTCCACCCCATCCAGGTTGACATTCAAACCAAAACTGGTTTCCGCATCCTGGCTCTTGGTTACCGTCAGGTTCAGGTGGCCACCAAACAGGGCTTCCATCGAAAATTCGGCGGCTGCACCCAAAATTGCAATATCGGCATTCGCTGTAATCCCAGCTTTTCCAGTGAAGCTATAGGAACCCCCGATCGTCTCCTGCATCACGTCCAGCGTTTCTTGCGACTCGGTAAAGAGTCCGCCGTTTGCCGTCCAGACGTAAGTGTTGACCAGGTTGCGCTTCTCCAGACGAGGCAGCTTTTCCAGTGCCCGTCCTTCTGCCAGATCTCCCTGGGAGAAGTGGGTGGCGTTCTGTCGTCGGCCCATCGCTCCTGCATCAAATTGTTCAAAGAAACTCTTCAGTTCCTCTTCTTGTCGTCGGATGCGATCTTTTAGGGCGTAGGCTTCGATCGGTTTGAAGTAGCTGGAATCACCGCTGCTGAGATCAACGTTCAGACCCATGCGTCCATCCAGGGTGCCCTGCTTGGTGTAGAGCGCGTTGATCGGGAAGGTGAGGATATTGAAGTCTCTGGGAATGTCGGGATTGGGGCGCATCTGATACGACACCAAAGCGTGATTGTGCTTTAAGCGCAGCGCAAACACATCGGCGGTTTCTGACTGCACCAAAGCAAAGCCGACATTTTGGGGGACAAATCGCTCACCGTTCCAGTGCCCCTGCAAATCCAGGCGGCTGACTTTGGTAGTTGTCTTACCCGACCCCACGCTGGCATCTTCTAGCCAACCGAGGGAGTGCTCAAAGGTCGTTTTCGCACCGAGAATGACATTGGCATCTGCGATGTCTTGCACCACCCCAATGCCAGCGGCGGTTGAGAGCTTCAGCCCCACACCGAGTTGAGCTTCCACAGACATATCGAAGCCTTTGTCTTTAGTAACCGAGTAGGTGTGGGTGGTGCGATCGGCTTGCATGATTTCGACAGAAGTCGCCTGACCGTAGTCTTCCTGACGAGTCAGGTTTTCACCGGGAATGGGCGGTGCTCCTTCGATGTAGCCAATCAGTTGGGGCGCAAACTGCACCTGACCAACCCATTCAGCCACTAAGTTCCCCACTTTGTAGCCCGTCAGCAAATACCACTGGCCGTCTTTAATAAAGGTGTGGCAGCGTTTTAAGATGCCGATCAGGTTGCCATCCCCGTCATACTGCATGTCGCCGTATTCCTGCACATGGGGCTGACTGTGAATCAAACCGCTAAAGGTAGTTTCCACCCCTGCCAGCGCATTCCGCACGTGGGGCATATCGTCACTGACAGGTGCGGTGGATAACACAAAGGTGGGGCGATTGGGCGATTGACCCAGCGTTAGATGATGCCCGTTAAACGAGTGGTCAAGTAGGCGATCGCTCGTTTCCGCATCAAAGGTGTAGCAGGCAATCAAACTCTCCTGATCGTCCAGCAGGCGACGAAACAGGTTGTCTTGAAGTTGTTCAGAGGTGCGAGTCACCTTCCAAATCCGCACTTCTTCCATCAGACCTGCGAACGGTTCCTGCGGTTGTCCAGCCGATAGAACTGCGCCCAGAGTGAATTGATCACCATCACCCCCAGGCATTGCGGGCATGGACTGAGCAGGCACGATTGCCCCGTTGTGATAAAGCGTCAGGCTAGATCCCTGTGGATCGGGATTTTTCACCCAGATTGCGCCTTTCAGTTTGCCGTGGTTGTTGCTCTTAGAGTCAAAGGCGGTTGTGCCTTCGTTTTCTTCCATCCGCCACCAGGAAACCAAACTCCTTTCCTGACCTTTCAAGTCCAGGCTAATTAAATCTACACCAATCGCGGTATTCCAGATCCGCACTTCGCTGATGGTTCCGGCAAAGAATGTGGCTGCGCCATTTGAGAGATAGGCTTTGCCAATTTCTAAGTTCTGGTTGCCACTGCCCACACTGCCACCGTCGTAAGGGAAACTGCCAATTTGCTTACGATCAAGGTAGAAGGTGATAGTTGCTGATTGTTGCGGCTGGACACTGTTGGGATCAATGGGTCCAGTATTGGTTGTCGATGCTGGAGGTTGTTCGACGGTGTGTTTGCGGACGATCGCAATGCGGTGAAACCTCCCTTGCGTTAGGGTTGCAGCAGATTTAAATTCCTGATAGACGCGATCGCCATCCTCAAAGGCAAACACCAATTTGCCGTCTTGATCGACGTAGAGCGCATAGGGCACGTCCTGTTCTGTTCCATCGTTGAACTTGCCCTTGCTCAAAATGCCGCGTCGTTTACCAAACGTGTTTACTTGCAAGAAGACTTCCAGGGTTAGATCGCGGTTGATGTCGAGGGTGATATCGTTGCCACAATCCATTACGTCGGTGCTGCCATTGAATGCGAGCGCATAGGATTGGTTGTACACCGCTGCTAAATGATGCCAGGATTCTGATGGAAATAGGGTTTTAGCGCGGACGAATTGCGGCCCTGCCCCGGCGTAGAACGTACAGAGTGATGGGGCACTGGCTTGAGGATTGCCCGTACTTTTGGGAGCCGTGCCACTGACACGCTCTTTGAGATCGCGATTCTCAAACTGCCAGTAGGCGATCAAGCCGGATTCATTGGGCTGGAGACGACGATACATATCTGAGCGAATCTCAGTTTGCGATCGTGCCTGATTCCACACTTGCAGGTGATCCAGTTCTCCCTGAAAACCAGATTCACCCAGCATTAGAGCTGCTCCAATTTGGAATTTTGTTGTTGTTGACACAAGCTTGACAGCTTGAGTTACCTCCTTTGTTTCGACGCGATCGCCGTTCAAATAACTGGTCAATGTTTTCGCCGTTGCATCATACACCGTGGTGACAAACACCCACTGGTTCTCGTAATCTGCCAGACTAAACTGATGATTTTGCACCCCATCCCAGAAGCCGAACTGCACCTGATGATTGGGCTGAATTAACCAGTGAGCGGCCGTATCTTTACCGGGTTGCCCAAAATACATCACTGCCTGACGTTTAGCAGTAGACTGGAACTTCATCCAGAAGGAAACGGTGAAGGAAGGATTGCCGCTCAGTTGAGACGGACAATCCACTTGGAGGGTATCGCTACCGGCGAACTTAAGGGGATTCAGCAGCTTCTCCACGCCCAATGTGTACTGAGAGGCGGCAGAGACATGATGCAGAATCCGGGCGCTACCCGCCATTCGAGCACTGGGGTTCACCCACGCTTCCAGGGTGAGATCCTGCTCTGCGGCCAGGGCTGCGCTATCCTTCGTTAAGCCGACGTAATTTCCTTTGCCATCAAATTGCAACGCATTGCCCGGCGGCAGACCGACCCATTGAGGTAGCGCTTCTTCGGGATTCGCGATCGCTCGACGCTTCAACGTACTGTAGTGAGCACTCAAAAACTCATGATTCGCTCCCCGGAAGTACAGCATCACATGACCGTTGGCACTATCAAATAACTGAGGCGTGTCAATCGTTTCGGCAAACTCTAACACGGCACCCGTGGCGTTTAAACCCTGTTCATCTGTAACGATGGGCAACATGAGTACGCGAACGTCATTGCGAATGATGGCCCTCAGGCGATCGCGCTCTGCGAGTTGATCCGTCAATTGCACCTGAGCCGCTTGCAACTGTGTTTGCAATTCGGGTTTAGACAACACCTGTAATTGTGCTGCAAGCTGGGTGTTTAATGGCTCCACAACGGACTTCAGTTGCTTGACGATGTCAGAGATAGACAAACTCTTCACCTTATTTCTGAGATCCTCAACAGGCTTTCTGAGGTTCTGAACAAGGGTAAACTGTCCTTTTGTCACACCCAGATGTATCTCAATTCCTCGTTCTTGAAACAGCTTAGCGTCTGCCTGTAGCTCTTGCATCAACCCCAACGTTGAATTGATTGAACTCGTTAAGCTATCGAGAATTATGGGATTTTTGGCTGGATCAAAGTGCGTCGGAGAATTTAAAACATGCTGAAGGTGGCTCAACCGCGTCTGCTTATGCTCCAGTTGAGAACGCAGTCCTGGATTAACGATTAACCGCAAGCGATCGACTTCAGCCTGGGTCTGGGGAAGCGCTTGATCTAATTGGGTGAGCTGTTGCAACGCGATCGGGATGGGAACTTCGCCAGGTTTTGTTGCCGTAATCGTTTGCAGATTCACGGTTTCTGGCACCTGCACGAGTTTGCCGTCGATGGAGACCGCAAAGTCTAAGGCGGTAACCCGGCTATTCGGTTCCGATGGACTGCTGGTTGCCAGTGCCAGCAGCACCCTGGCGCTGGTTTTCATGGGCTTTTCAAGGTTGTCATAGCCCGTTGATGCGGTCTCTTGCTGGAAGTAGAGCACAGCGGAAAGTCCGGATTGTAGGGTGCGATCGCCGACTCGAAAATCCCATCGGAATGACTTGAGTGGATCGGTTTGCAACAGTTCCTCAAGGGAGGGAGTCCGGTCTTGCTGATCAGGTTCGTATAGGTTGAATAGCCCGTCTTCAGATTGGGGAATGTTCCAACTGGCGATCGTGTCCTGTTGACTGTCGTAAGCAAAAATCTGCCAGCGCTTCGTTTCAGGAATTTTGGTGGGCAGCAGCAGCACCGTGAAACGTCCCTGACTCAGGTGATCAATGAACGTAATTTCCTGCGTCGGTTCGTAAAACGGCTTACCCTCCATGTCTTTGGCGCTGAGGCTATCTTTGACACCTTGGGGAAATTCCTTGTTGCGACTGCGTTGATAACGTACCTCCATTTTGGGTTGCAGAGTGGTGCCAATCAGCATGAAGCGATCGAGCAACAGAGTGCGATCGACCAGCGGCACCGAAACACCCTGGCTATCTACAACCTCTTCATTGCCACTACGCTTAAACACGACATTGGGATCATTGGCTGCGATCGCCTGCCGAAATACGTAGAGAAACTGACCATCCGACAATACCTGAAACGGCGCATCTGCGGTGAGAATCGCTGTCGAAGAACGATGATGATCAATTTCTTCCAAACGTACAGTGGTAGGATCGGTAACGCTTTTGCCATTCTTCTTGACCACCGGCAGCGTTGTCAGATCTAATCCACCAAAACCCACCTGGGCAATTTCATTGGTGAAGTACAGTTCCTGGGGTTCCGGTAACCAGTTATCTCGATCCAGCAATTTTACAGCACTGTTAGCATCGCTACTTCCTTGATCTAGATTCAGGATTGAATAATGAATCTTGCGCTGCTCATCCATTGCAAAAGCAATTACAACTCCATTATGACGAACGATGGTGGAATACTGGTATGAGCGATTCTGGTAGATCATAGTGAATTGATCCGACAGGTTGATTTGAGCAGTCATGACTGATCTCCTTTTGGTAAATGTTGTAAGGTATTTGTAAGCGAACTACCGTGAGAACTGTTTTGAGAATGCTTACGCGCATGTCTCAAAACGCTAAGTATGAATCAACAGGGAATAAGACCAAATCGTGAGAAACACCGCTGGACTAAGCAAACACAAATTGAGCGGTATTTCCTGTTGCCAGGTTGAGTCCGATGTTGTTGCTGGTGAAACCACTGACATTGCGTAATTCCATCAGCAGTTGACCCGAGCCAAACCCGGCATTACCCGTGATGCCATCGCTGAGGTGGAAGAAGGTGCTACTGCCATTGCTGACCACATCGATCGCATCAATACCTGCAAATTGCAGGCGATCGCCCCCTGCACCTAAGGTGAACTGCTTCACCACATCACTGCCATCGCCGGAGCGATAGATTACCGTATCAATGTCGCGATCGCGTCCTAAATTGAGTAAGTCATCGCCTGCACCGCCCACTAAGGTGTCGGCTCCCGTTCCCGCAAACAGGGTGTCATTCCCGTCGCCACCGCGCAGAATGTCGTCACCGCTGAGACCATACAAGCGGTCATTCCCTCCCTGACCATTAATCACATCATCAGAGTCATCAAAACCAAAAACCGTATTATCCAGATCATTCAGGAACGTTACCGTATTGCGCCTGAAAACGACACGACGGACATCATCGGCATCGAACACATCAAAACTGTCCTGAAACTGGGTTTGACCATTGAACAAAATATTCCCCAAATTAATCGAAGCACCCGTGCGTTTGGTCAAGTTATCCAGGTCTTCCAGTGCGAAGTTTTTCAGCATGGCTTGTGTAGTGGGATTGCCATCAAAGCTAACCAGCAAATCATCGCCTTGTTGAGTCAGCAACAGATTTTTGGCAACCAAATCTTTACCTTCAAACTGAATCGTATCGACTTCCTGGATAACTTCGGGACTGGGATTGGTGCCGCGTCCGATGCCTTGGAAGTCGATCGCGGTTCGCTGTTCCCCCTGTTTGACGACAAAGTTACGCTGTCCCCCTTTGCCGAACCACTGCCCAGTGGAGTCGAGCGAGCCGCCAATTTCGTCATCCACAATCACCACCGTTGCCGATGATGCGGCGCGACTGAATGTATACCCCTGACCCGCAAGCAAGGTCACCGTTATAGATTCGTTGGGATCAAACAATTCGTCGTCAATGATTTGAATCGGAATGATGGCAGTGGTTGCCCCAGTAGGAATTGTCACACTGCCAAGGGGAGCGATATAATCTTGTCCAAACGTGGCAGTCCCTCCAAAGCTGTAATTTACCTGCACATCGAACGGTAAAGAGTTCGATAATCTCACAGTCGCTAGCAATGGTTGAGCGTTATTTTCTACGACGGTATTGGGTATCTGAATGGATGCTGTCGGTAACGGGACTTGGGTGGTCGTCCCGCCAAATGAACCAAATGTAAAGAAATCGGTTCCAAAGGTAGCGTTGTTGCCCTGAAAGCTTAGCCCCGCTAAAGTCAGATCAGCCCTGAAGTTGAAAATGGCCCCGCCGATCCCCTGCCCATTTTGAAAGCCCACTCCCCCGATAGCGCTGTTGTTCAAGAACCGACTGTTCATCACAGTCACAAATCCACGATCGGCAAAGATAGCGCCGCCTAACCCAGCACCGCCACCGCCTCGACCGCCTCTGCCCCCTGCGCCAGGGCTATCGCCATCAAAGGTGCTCCGACCGTCTCCCCCTCTAGCACCATTGCCCCCAGCACCACCAAAGTTACCACCCCGGCCACCATTTCCT